>JYMV01032976.1_pt1 | contig 56648 bp, 62 predicted proteins | sample 338911 | NCBI WGS metagenome assembly JYMV01 (sample SAMN03354496, study PRJNA234377) | hydrothermal vent metagenome | biome: Deep sea; feature: Hydrothermal plumes at the Eastern Lau Spreading Center, Western Pacific Ocean; material: Seawater | place: Tonga | collected 2009 | depth 2000 m m | reverse complement strand
GAATTTCCAAAAATGATTTTTATAAAAAGCTAAGAGAGAATATAACCCAGGTAGATAAGGTTTTGTTTAGCGGCGAAACAGTAATCGAAGGTTTATATGGAATGACTCCAATTGACTATACATTGGTTTTGAATAACGTATATGAATCTCCATTCATTAAGACTTCAAAAGACGTTTCAGCGAAGAAGCAAAGATTAATTTTAATGGAGATGACTATAACTAATAATCTTCTTGACAGGACCCTAACGGTTAATGAGACAATCATTAAAAATAGATTCGATAACTTGGTAGCAGCATATCTTGGTAACGTTGAGATGGAGGAGAATATAATACCTCCTGGCCAAAGCTTGAGAATATTAATTGTAATTGAAGATGAGGTTATTCCGGAAAATGGAACAGAGTAATGAACCTTACGATGATGAGGATCCATTTGGAGGAGAGTACGATCCATCCGAAGATGTAGAGCATCAAGAAGAAGAAGCTGCCGATGATTATGATTTTGATCCAGGATCCAGCGAGGATGAGGATTCTGCCGAGGATAGCGATTTACATGATGATGAATACAATGAGTCAGAAGATGAATTAAAGGCAACAGGCGAGGATGAGGATTCGTCTGAGTTGAATTTTTCATCCAATTACGGTTCCGATAAAATAAATAAATCAATATCTCAAAGATTGTCTAGAGCTAGATATAATAAAATCAATTTAGAATTAATAAGTGATTTACAACCTAAAATAAGGGTTATTCCCGAAGATAGCGTTTTTGAAATAATGAAGGCTTCCCTAGGTAATAGCGTTAAGGTTAATCGTGGTTTCCGCGATAATTATTCTACAGCAGAAAGGTATTCAACATTTTTAACAAATTATAATTTGGGTAGTTATAGGTATGACCCATCAGTAATTATGTTTAGGCCATCTCTGTTTAGTAAAATAAACCACGAGAGTGATAGCGAGACATATATAGACTTTATAAAAACAGTTGATAGCGCCGAATATTTAGAGGACATCGGTATTGTTAAATGTTTGTCATCAAAAATGAAATGGGGCATTCCAGACAAGATATTGTCAACAAAATCAGCCGACTATATTAAAAAGATATTCTCAATAGAGCTACTAAATGAAGAGTTGCAGGAGAGAATTAGAATTCAAAAGAAATTAGAATTATTGATGGCAAAATATGAATCCACTGTATTGTCATGTTATGATAAATTATCTTATTTAAAATCTTCTGATACAAAAACTCAGGAGGAATATGATGTGGATATAAAGATAGGTATGATGCACGTTGCTTTGGAAAAGGAAGGATATGAAGACATATTTTATAATCAAGTAAGACGGGGCGTGACAACTCAGATACCAGCCGAGGAAATAAATGAATTAAAGAGGCTATCTTTAATGCGCCAAAAAATTGAAGAAGAAGTTGCTTATATTCAGAAGCCGATACCATCCTTGTTTGAAACATATGGTGGTGCTGAATTTAAAATATCTAACTACGATAAAAAGTTTGTATCTCAAAAGCTTGAAAGAATAAGGAAATATTTAGAAGAAACAAACAGTGAGGGGGTATTTTAATGGATTCGACTAAGCTAAGACACCACGCACAAAGATATTTCCAGAAAAAATTATTTTTAAATCCAAGCGTATCTGGCGATGACATTAATGTTGTGGTTGAGGGTGTTGATGAGCCTACTGACGAGCCTATTTTAGAAAAAGCAGCACCAAAGGTAAATAGGAAAACATTAATTGATAGGGCAGAGGATATTTTATCAAACTTCCCAATAGAGAAGTCAATGTTTTCGCCGGAAAGAAAACATTTACCAACCCAGTCAATTTTTGAAAAACGCCAAGATCCAGATAAGTTAATAAATTCATTACTCTTCTCAACTAAATTAGTATTTTTTGATTCATCAAAGACATCAAGTGATATTATTAACGAGGTTTCTGGGGATTCATTTGGCTATATAAATATATTACGCAACAATCAAATCAGTATAATGGAAAAAGAACTGGCCAGGATTGAGAAAGAAAAGGATTTTTTAGAATCTAGCGAAATATCAACCAGATTGAAGAGAGTAAGGGATAGACGGGACGCGGAGATTTCTCAGAGAAATAAGTATTTAGAAGGAGTTATATCCTTTTATGCAGAATATGTAATGGGCGTAGACAACCAAGAAAATAGAAAGAAAGTAATGGGTTGGCTGGATAAAAAAGTAGAACAAAATAAGAGGTAGGAAGATGGATTTCGAAGAAACAAAAAGCATGAAGATGTCCGATGACGACATAGCAAAGGCGGTAAATAATAAAATAACACTTTTTGGCTTAACACCAGATGAATGGGGTTGGTGTATGATGCAGGTCGGTATTTTTTTCGGCACAATGGTGATGGCTTCAGTGGCGATGATATGGTTAGGCAGAGCAATTGATCCAGCAGTTGGCGACTACGCCCGTGGCCTATTAAATTGGTCTTTGGCCTTTACACCTATTTTTATATTCTTGGCCGTAAGGGCACTTAGAAATATAACAAAAGTGTTTGGAGAAAATACGGCTTTCTTAGTTTTATCTCAGCATAATCTATTTTCAATATTATGGAATAAGAAGACGGGCAAGAAAAATTACGATTTTAACCCAATTCCAAATAACGGATACCGTCGAATAGAGTAATTTAAAATAAGTTTTTTGCTAATAGTTTGAAAATAATAATAATTTAATACTTTTGCATAATAAAGTATGATATAATATTAAGTTATTAATTAAACAACTAATATAAGGGTTATTTCTATGGTCCAAGCAAGAAAAAATACAATTTTACCAGCCGCATTCTTTAAGATTGGCGGATATATGAGCCTAAGAGACGGGCAAATAGCAGAAGAAAAAGGCGAAGAGCCATTAGTGAAGTGCACCGATTTAAGCGGTGAGTTAATCTTTGTTAAATTTGCTAAGCTTAAAAAAGGCGATCCGATCAACACCGATAATCTAATTGAGTTCTTCGATAAGAAGAGAGACCAGATGGTGACTGAAAAAGAGATTTTAAAAGTAAAAGATTATTTAGAAGAAAATGAAGCTTTTGAAAAGTCTCTCGAAGATCTTGACCTATCGAGAAAGGAAGAGCGCGAATATATAAAAACCAAAGCATCAGAAATCGTTAAGGAAAATTGGAGTGTAAAGCCAGGGACTTGGATTCGCGGCGCTTTATCAATTACCAAAGAGGAAGCTGAATACGAAGGCAATCAATATCCTATTTACGAATCAAAAACAATTATCTATGATGATGAGAACCAGCCAAGTAGAAGTGGTCTATACTACATTAGCCGTAATCGTTATAATGTGCCAATCGTTATGTTTGGCGAGCAAGTATGGTTTAATGGACCAGCTGGTAGCATTGAGAATTTCCAGGCCTTAATTAAGCACTCAATGAGAACAGCAAAGAAAAATGTAGATTTTCTAGTTGAGTTTGAAAGCAGAGATATAGAGTTTGCCGATACATGCCGCCACATCAATACTTTTAAAAAGCAAAAGAATTACCAAAGATACCAAGACGGCTGTAACTTCATCCTAAATTCCCAAGATCCAGAAGTTCATAAAAAAGTATATTTGAAGCTTCCAAGAAGCCTTACAAAGGTTATGACCGGTGATCATCAGCGTTCAGATAGTAATTCTATGTTAAACACTCTGGGAACAGGTGTAAGAAACATCTATTTGTCAAAAGTATCTGATGTAGAGAAGGATGAGATTGTAAGCGACTTTATCTCCAATCTAATTACCAACGATAGAGTGTATGGTTTTTATGACATAATGAATATTGGTGATGATATTGAGGCTGATAGCTATGGATTCTTGCCGAATAACTTAAACCCTAGAAAAACATATTATGATATCAATACTCTTTTCAATAAGCTAAATGAATTGGATATACCAGAAGAAAAATAGTATTCTTAGTAAAAATTGATATAATAGTAATATGAGTCAATTTGCAAATATATCATCTGCCGGAGCATACCCACCACCCCTTACACGGGATGATGAATATAGCCTCTCGGTAGACTTATACGAAAACAAAAACCTAGATGCAGCTAAAAAACTAATTTTAGCAAATATGCGTTTTGTATCCTATATAGCTGGAGAATATAGAGGCTATGGCATGGATCATAGTGATTTAGTTCAAAACGGCTCAATCGGACTAATGAAGGCAATCAAAAAATTCAATCCATACAAGAAAGTAAGGCTTGCAACTTTTGCCGTATATTCAATAAGGGCAGAAATCCACGAATTTATAATAAAGAACTGGAATATAGTGAAGCTGGCAACCACCAAAGCACAAAGAAAGCTTTTCTTTAAAATGGCGAAGCTAACCAGTAACAATGGCGCGTCAATAAGCGAAGATGCTATTAGGAGTATATCTAATGAACTGTCAGTAAGTCCTGATAGCGTCAAAGAGATGGAATACAGATTATTGTCAAAGCAATCTAGCGAAGACTCATTGGCCACCATAGAGGACAAGTCAAAGACACCAGAGGATATTCATCTAATAGATTCAGCAAAAGCTTACCAGCACAAGCAAATAAATAGCTTTTTAGGGTCTTTAACGTTTAGAGAAAGGGATATAGTAGAATCAAGGTATTTATCTGAGCCTAAGACAACCTTGTCAGAATTAGCCAAAAGGTATGCGATGTCTGCCGAAGGTATAAGAAAGATAGAGAAAAAAGCCTTTGAAAAATTTAAATCAAAAAATTTAGCGCTAGATTACTTTTAAAATAGGTTTTTTAGTTTCACCACAAGCGCCACATTCCTTCCCAAGGCTAACGTACGCAGTTCCGCCAAGCCTAACGCAGTAATGGTGCCACATACCTTTTTCACCATCAGTTAATATTTCTTTCGCTTCCAAGAATGCTTTTTTCTGAAGTTCGATATGATCATTTGCACTGAGGGTGTCATCAAATTCCTTACCAACCTCGAAAATAACGTCCCCATTATCATCTACAACCCGGTAATTTTCATTCCTGGTGTCCCATTGATGTCTATACATACCAACTTCTTTTATTTCGCCCCAGCCCGAAAATCCTTTGTGTTGTGCTTGAACTCTTTTCCCATCAACAAAAGCTTGAAGGATTGAGATAAATTGTTTGGTTTTTTCAATTGAATCCATAGTATATTTTTTAAAAGATTATTATTTGCCTTTAATTATACAACTTTTACAGTATAATAATGATAAAAAACAGATACCACAATGAAAAAACCAACTTACATAGCATTACCAATTATTCTAGCACTTTTAGCACATCCTTCTTATGCAGAAAATTTAAAAGATATTGCAAAAGAAATGAATAATGAGTTAATTCATGACTGGACTAAGATTGATCTTGAAGCGCAAAGGAAGGAGAAGGTTAGGGAGAGTGATATAACTATTAACGTAGAGATCGCTCAAAGAAATACCGATACTGGCTTTGATGCGCTAATAATACCTTCCACAAAAAGAACAGTGTCATCATTGAGGAAAACCAAAGAGTTGCTGGAGAAGAAATACAACGTAGAGAATTCTCCAATAACCATAGAAATGCACGCAAATGACGATATGCTGGGAACTTTTGTAATGAGAGTTCATGTAAACACCGAAGAACTAATAGAAAAAGTCCAATCAATGGGCTACACAGGCATAGTTCTACTCGAAGAAATCAAATAATTATTTCTTTAATCAATCTTTAATTGACTCTGAATTCAATGTATAATATGCTTGGGGAAAGTTTTAGGTTTGGTTGAAAATAATTAAGTGGAGATGAGATGAATAAAAAAATATTAGTAGCAGTAATGGCAATGATTCCAGTAATGGCAATTGCTTCATTTTCGGATAGGGCGCAGGTTAAGGAAGTGTCTCCAAAGTATACTTATAAGGTGGTATCTGAGCCTTATCAGGATTGCGAAATAAGGGATGTTTATGAAACATTGCCTTATGGTTCTGGTGGAGCAACTAATCAGTTGGCTGGCGGAATACTTGGAGGGTTGATAGGAAACCAGTTTGGCGGTGGAGATGGTAAGAAGGCAATGACTATTGCTGGTGCTTTATTGGGCGCATCCATGTCAGGTGGCCACCAAAAGATAACAACAAGGGAAACTAGAGAAGTTTGTCAAACGAGATACAGAGAAGAAGAAATAAGGATGTTGTCTCATTATAATGTAACGGTTATTTATAATGATAACGAAGTTACATTCAGGTCAAAGAAGAGGCCATATGGTGGGACTGTTAAGGTTAAAGTAGACGTCCGTCCAAATTTCTAAATCCAAATCTAAATATCGTGTATAATATTGCGCATGGAAATAGTTTATTATCACGATGTTATTTTAACGGTAAGAGATAGCCAAGAGGACTTTCGAAAGTTCTCTATGGAGATATTCGAAGAAATAAAAGCCGTTAAAAAAACACAAAACACCAATTTAAAGCTGGATATCAAAACACATGATTTTTTTGATGTGAGCGTCCAATTAAAATCTGGATTCAGAATATCGATTATAGACATGATAAAAAAGCACACGGGTTATCTAGAAGATAAGCATGTATATTCTTTGCTTTGGTATATGTTTTCAGATTTAGAAAATGTCAATAAACTATTCAGAAACAGCACTGTTAGAGACGCAAAAAACCAATGGTTATCTAATACCTGTGGGGTTATATATGGACATAGCCCTATGATATATGGCTCTACCACAGACTATGTTGAAGACCAATATAACTTCCCAAAAAACCAAGTTAAGTGGGTAGAAGATCACGTAGCGGGTCCGCTGCCAGATTATTACAGTGTTTTGTTTAAAGCTCCTATTTTCATGACGATGATAACATGGGGATATACCTATGATGATACCGGAGCTCTGATAAAGTATAATGAGTTTGAAGATATAGAGAGGACGTTAAATATACCTAGTTTCTTCTCTATTTTATCACCAGGATATCACCGCTACATAAGCAAAGTCACAAATAGTGATTTAAAGATTCCAACAGCCATACGTAATAAGATGGATTTAAAGGTTTTATTTAAATGGATAAGCGAAAATAAAGTCACAAATAGAAATATAAGAAGAGTTTTGTGCCACGGCACACAGACGAGTTTATTTTATAAGAAAGAGATTATTAAATATATTAATAAAGAGTATCCACAAATATCTAATTATGCGTGGTTCGATAGAATTCAAAAAGCTTTTGCTTAAATCAATGAATTTCTTGTTTTTATTTTAAAATTGTTGTATTATATAAGGGCAAGAAAATAATAACAAAAACAGGGGAGAAGCAAATGAAAAAAATACTAATAGCAGTAGCAGCAATGGCAGCAATGGCAGCAGCAAACGCAACAACATACGAAGAGTCTTTGAATACAGCAGTGACTAATAATGAAAAATCAATGGATTTAAGTTATGCATGGAGAGATACAGGTAGCTTAATCAAGCAAGCGAAAAAATTAATGAAGTCAGGCCTTGAAGCCGATGCGATCGAAGTTTTAGCAAGGGCTAATCAACAGGCGTTATATGCAATTGAGCAAGCTAGAGTTGGTGCAACAGCTGGACCAAAATACTAAATAAAATAAAATATTATTAAGGCCAGGACTTCATAAATGGGTCCTGGCTTTTTTTTAAATTAAATCTAGCCAAACCAGTTAAATTTTAACTTTACTTCCGGCGGTTTTCCTCTATTGTATCATTTTTTAATAAACAAACTAAATAATGATTTCATTAAAACAACTAGCAACAATTTCAATATTATGCCTACTCCCGGTAATATCACAGGCAGATAGCCTATCTTTTGGATTAACCGATGATAATTATGATAAAGCCAAAGATTGGGGTTTCATTGAGGCTTCAATTGATATCGACAGTCAAAAAAGGATCATCGTGGGCGGTGGTGCCAATATAGGCGCATTTGACGCCGATCATGCCGCATACATTGGTGGCGAGTATGACCATCCACTTACGGATAGATTAGATTTAACAGCAAGGGCTATCTACATTGTGAATGAATCATTCGAAAATGGAGCCCTTAGAACTGGTCTTGGTTTTAAATACCAATTTAAAAAAACCAGCTTTTATGTAATATCCAGAACATTACCAAATACAATGACAGATGAGAATGCAGAGGGTGGCACTATCGATCCAAAGCACGAGGTTATATTTGGTGCCTTACACAGCCTAAACGAAACCTATTCAGTAGGAATGGACCTATCAAAAGAAACATTCAATAAGGCATATTTTAAAATTAATTTTTAAATTTGTTTAATAAACAATGAACAAAGCCAAAACCCCAGGAGCTTTGATTAAAAATTACCATTTTTTTTCATAATTTTATTTAATTTGTTATAACTACAGATATAATAAATTAAATAAGTATGGGGTTAAAAATGAATAAAGAAGATATTTTAGAAAAAATAGAATTTGATTACAGAACACTGACGGTAGAGGAGATCAATTCCTTTAGGGATATCTCTTTTGATGAGTTTTCTGAAATCAACAACAAAATTCTAAGAAAGGTTCATGATCGTATTGGCAAGGGAGAGCATTTCCGCCTATTTCTACAAGAGAAATATCACATTGAATTTTTCAAAAAAGAGAATGGTAATAATAGCAAAAACTCCGAATATCAAAACGTTTTGGCAACCCAACTTCAGCGACGGAACCAGACGTTGATAAAGGATCTTGATTTAAATGAAAAACACTTCAAGGTAAAAGATGAAGACGGAAAATATATAAATTTACCATCAAGCGGCGCTTTCAATAAGGATGCGCTAGAAGAGAGAGGATTAACCAAGGATAATTCAGAATACTTAAAGACGCAAAGATACGCCAAAGAAATGGAGAGAGGTCTATTTAGGTCTTTCACCGGTTTTATACTACAGAGCGTCAGGGAAGTAAAGCCATCAGAGGCACAGCTATCAACCAGCGGCCAAAATTTAAAAGACTTCCGAGAAGAGGTGGCGTTCAAGCTAAACGATATGGTTCTTTCTCAAATAAAGAATTTTGGAACGACAAAAGCAAACACAGTAGACTTAAACAAAGCGCAAACGCAAACGAAGATTTATAATGATATACGTGGTAATTTTTTAAATATAGTTGTAGAGAAATTATACGGATCGAGAAACGCAGGCTCTAAATTCATATCAATAAGCACATCAATTGAGTTGGCGATTAGGGGAAAGAATTCAGGCGAGGAAATTACAACGGATACAACAAGCTTTTTGGACGGTATTTCTGAATATCAAGACTTCTTCTCAAAGAACTCAAAGAGTAAATTAACAGAAGAATATTGGAATGATGTCCTCTTGAAGGTTACTCCATATATGAAGGGTAATCCTGGCCAAGTTTCTTTTTTCAACAATAAGGAAACCTTGTCAATTCTCGAAATGCATAGAGATAGTGTGTTTTCTCAAATAAAAGAAAAATATCCGTATACAACAGATTTGGATGCAGCGGTGCATTCAAGCGATGATGTTCGGACGGTTGCAGAGATTATACCCGATGGTTCAGAGGATCACTCAGAGGTTCTAATAAGTGAGGAGCAAGTTAGGATAATGGAAGAAGAACTATTGAAAAACAAAGCTTTTAGTAAAGAGCCAGTCCTAATATATGTATTTTTAGCAGCTTTTTCGACAGAATATGCTGATATAGCAGAAGATATGATAGCTGATGCGAAGGCAGATAATTCACCGATTGTAGATAAATTAATAGATAATGGGCATGGATATGTTTTGAGCGCCCCGATTTCATCTAAATTTTCCACCTATTTAAATAAAAAACTAGGTTCTGGCGATCAGGACGGCAGCCAAGATGGCTCAATGTCAATGTAAAGGATAAAAATTAACTAATTTTCCTAATTGAATTTCTGTTCATTAGGAAGATAGTTCTTTCAAATAAGTCTTTTTCAATTTCACTACCAAATATAAAAGAAACTTTATTTCCATCGACTTCATTTATCTTGCAAATAACAGGTTTTGGTATTGAATCACAAAGGAATATCTCAACAGTGTTGATGTGGTTTACACCACCAAGCCTCGCAATGGTATTGTTACTTATATTTTCTTCCCAGTCATCATCGATGAACTCAATCCCCAGAGGGTTGATATTGACATTAAATAAATTTTTTCTCTTTTCATTTAAGTCACTGTCATGTATTGATGATATAAGAAGATTCATTTTTCCTACAATAGTTTTGTAGGCGGAAGTCATGACATCGTCTTCTTTTGTTTTATAAAAACCATGGTCACAACCTATTTGCTCATTTGCATCAATAAGCCAATTAATACTTAGGTTAAATGCCTCAATATTATTTCTGGTTAAATATTTTTTTTCAACATTGCTTAAAGTATCATTTTCCGCATGAAAAATAATTCTAATTGTGTCTTTTATTTGTAGTTGTAATTCTAGATCCATAAACTAATTGTATTACTTTTCTTCAAGCTTTTCTCTTAAAATATCGTTTTCTTTTCTAAGCAAAGAAACTGTTTTATTAAGAGATAAAATTTTCTGTTTTAGATATCTTTCATTTTCTTTTTCAATAATTTGCTTTTTCCCAATATTAAGAGCAGCATTATTCTTAATTTCTTCCGCATTGTCTAAATTTCTCTGATAGTCTAGGTCTAGCGCCTTGGTTGGATATGCCCTTCTAATCGAGTCTAGCGTGACAAGGCCTTCATGGGTTTCAAGGATTCCTTCAAAGATATCTTTCTGAATATTTTTTCTGGTTATGCCAAGCATTTTTGCAGCTTTTGAAACGCTAATGTAAATCATGTAAGAATTATATCAATAAAACCCATGCATATCAATATCTCTAAATGATGCTAAAGTTCTTGTTTTTATTGATTTCTGTATGTATTATTTGGAAATATAAAAAAAGATTAAAGGTAAATGATAACCGATAAGAATTCAGCTCCAATAATGTTAATATTGTCAAGGTTAAAAACCCCGATAAGGGTATTGGGTATCGTGATAGTAATATCGATATTAGGGCTATTAATGATACCTGGTCAAGATGATGTGGGTAATCCATATTATTTAAGTTTCTTGGACGCATTATTCATTGTTTCATATACAGCCACCACCATAGGCTTTGGGGAGATTCCATATCCATTTACGGAATCCCAAAAGATCTGGTTAATTTTCGTTATTTACACCAGCGTCATATCTTGGATTTATAATATCGGTTCTATCGTTGCCGTCTTACAGGATAAATCATTGTGGTATCATTACGCCGAAAACAAGTTTGATAGAGTTACATCAGCCCTGGATGAAGATTTCTATATATTACTTGGCTTTGGAAGAACTGGGGAATGGTTAACAACTGTTCTGGATAATCATGATACTAGGGTGGTGGCAATTGACACAGCAGACAGCAGAATATCAAGAATAGAAACAACAAGTTATAATAAGGAGATTATACATTTGGTAGGTGACTATTCTAGCATAAGATATGTAAAAATGGCTGGTATTGAAAATCCAAACTGTAAGGGCGCCTATATACTGGGCCAAGATTTTGAAAAGAATGCTAAGGCTCAACTTATATGCAAGTCATTTGGCGTAGAATCTATTGTAAAAGTTAAAAATTCAGAGGAAGACTCTAAAATGAAGCTTTATGGTGCGAATAAGGTCATAAGCTTGGAATCACTATCCTTCCTACCGATATTTAATATATTCAGGCGCCCACATATATTTATTTTAGCATCAATGATAGACAAGGAGATATTTGACACCAAGTATTACGTAAAGCTACCACCACCAGGAAAATATCTTGTTTATTCGAAGGATGATGTATTTTTATCAAAAATAAAACATCTATTCAGCCGTGGTGATAATGAATATATAATTCTTGATGAAATCACACCAGATTCAATGAAAAAAATAGATAAGGATGTTGTTGGTATTATCTTGGGTGGAACGGATAACGAAAACCTAATAATAATGGATCATGCCCGAGAAGCAATTGATGATTTATTTACAATTGCGGTCAATAAAAAATACACACTATCAGAATTATACGAAGAAAAGAAAATAGATCTTTTAATTAAGCCCTGGTTAATATTTGTCGAACAATCATTCAGCATGCTAACAGAGCCAATGATAAGGGAAATGCTTCTCTATCTGACAAAGCAGCCACCAAAGCAAGCCAATGATATTTCGTCTAAAATAATGGATATTTACATAGAGAACGAAGAGACCGCAAAGACTTATTCAAGAAAAGTAGAAAAAGATTGCACCATAGAAGAATTTATGGATACCGAAGCCTCTTTCGAAGGCGATATGATTCTTTACACCAAAAAGCAAAAAGACGATTTAAGTTCCGGAAACCTGAAGGAGGGTGATGAGGCTCTAATAGCCTCACCAGGAATTTAAATAAATCTTTATAATAATAAAGCCCCATCAGCAAGCCCTATGGTATTTTTTCTAAATTAGATACTAACTACTGGCAATATCTTGATATTATTAGTATAATGTTAAATTATACTAATATGGAAAGAAATTAAAAATGAAAATCCTAATATTTTCAGCTCTCATAGCAACATCAATCACAACCCAAGCAAATTACCTAATCGTAAATAAAAACGTATCTTTGGTAAGCAAGCAATATCAATCAAATGATTTAACATTAGAGTTACCAGCACTGGATCCTATGGTAATAAAGGATTCAATCTTTTCTCCAAACGCACAAATCACCGAAATCACAAATAAAAACGAAAAATTATCTTTGGAGTATTTACTAAATAAAGCAAAAAACAAGGTAGTTGGTTACCGCGATACAAATGATGGATCATATGAAAATTATACCTTATTAAATGATAATTTTCCTCTATTTCTACAGAAAGGTTCAACGATTAAGGTAGTTAATGATTTCACCCAAACTAAAAATATTAATTTTAAATTTGACAGCACCACCGAAATTAATAGCATTAATGACTCAACAACAATAAGGTTTTCCGAAAAGTATGAAAACCCAGTCATAAACTACCTAACCCAGGGCATTACATATCGCCCAAGCTACAATATATATATGGACGGAAGCAAAACTATGGTAAATGGCTATTTTACTATAAATAACGCAACGCCGAACTCATATGAAGATGTCGAGATTACAATAGTAAATGCCGATATAAACACAAATTTCCAAAGAGCGAGAACCCAAAGAAGAGCCTATAAAAATATAGAAATGTCATACTCATTGGCCAAGGCAGTTTCAGTTGATACAGCTGTTGGATTTGACATATCGAAGTCAAAAGATTATTTCGTATATAATTACCCCGGAAAAATCACTCTAAATAAAAGGTCAGACGTAAAGTTTAATTTTGCTAACCTTTATTCACCAAATACACAAAAGTCTTTTAAAAAGAATTTAAACTGGTATTCATCAGGCAAAGATATGAAGTTTGATATCCACAACACAATCCCCGATAAAATACAAAGCGAAGTATTTCCATCGGGCCTCGCCTATGTATATGAGAGGCAGGCAGGAAAAGATATTTTTGTGGGCACCGTAAAAACCAAACATACTACACCTGGTAATAAATTCGAGTTTTCTTCGCAAAAGTCTAATTTGATATCCTTAAATTCTTCTAGCTATATACGCGAAACCTTTAAGGGGCTATTCAACAACAAGAAGAGACATAAGGAAGAGAAAACCTTAGAGGTTAATAATAAGAGCAGCGAGTACGCCGACATAATTTTAGAAATAAGCATGCCAAATGATTTAATAAAATTAGAAGTAGTTGGCGCTAGTGAGCATGAAAGAAAGGGTAATTTACTAGCAATTAAATTTAAAGTAAATCCTAACGCCAAACAAAAAATAAAATTGACCATAATTCACTAAATTTTTTCACTTTTTAATAGTTCTCGTTATAAATATAGAAATATATAAATATAAACAAATAAAAGGGAGTTACTAAAATGGATAATAATGAAACCAATGCTTTAAATGATTTTTTGAATGACAAAGATGGCCGCGGGAATACATATGCCCAGGTTTATAGAGGCTTATTTTCAAAAAATGAAGAGGAATTAACTTCCGCTCAACACAATGACAGAATGGAGTTTGCTTCTGAAATTTTTAAAAGAAATTTTGGAATGGAATTAATCGAAGCATTGGATTTCGATGAGGATGAAATCAACGATTTTGTAGCTACTGTTAGGATTCGCATTGCTGAAATGCAGATGGAGAACAATGATACTCTATATGTAGAGATGTTTGAAGCCGAGTCAACTGGTAAAAATTCTGTCTGGGATAAAGAAAAGTTATTTAATTCCCTATCCGATCAAGACCGAGATGATCTCATGGATACAGCAAAAAATCTTTATTATAAAAAGACAGGCCGTCATTTTGATGGCGAAATAAATTTTGATCCATTCACTGATGAATTTCAGGGGGTTATATATGACGCCATTGAGAGGCAGTCTCAGGATCCTATCGGCCCAAAGGCGGATGGTATCAGTAGTGACAATGATTCAGATGCGGCAATATATGAAGCTATAGTTTCTGGAAATCCGGAAAGGTATTCTGATGCGGATATGGATATATTATTGAATATATCTCATTCACATTTTGAAGCAGGCTTAAGTATTGCTGATGCAGTAAGTAAGGCAAAAGAGGACCTACTTGCAGGCCCAGTATCAAATAAAATTGATGAACTAAGGCTTCGCCTAAATTCCCAAGGTTTTGTTGATATGAACGCATTATCAGATAATGAAGATAATAACGAGCAGTTATTTTTGGAGGTGTTCGGATCAAATCCATCTTTATATACCGAAGAGGAAGCAGCAGAGATAATGGCCATAGCACAAGAGGAAGCAGATGCTGGTATGGTGTATTCTGAAGCAGCCGATGAGGCTCGCAATATCTGGGCACAAATGAAATATTTAGCAATAAGAAATAAATTCCCAAGCAGCATATTCGAAGAACAAAATTTATTTTTGGATAAAATAGACACTCCTAAAAAGTTAGTAGCCATCAACCAGCCTAGTTCAAAAGTTGATTTGTCAGATTACCCTTCTGAGATAAAATACTGTGAAAAGTTGATTAAGATAATGCAACCTACCCAGCCCAAACCAAAGAAGGATACGACTAAATCTAAAAGTCGTTAATTATTGGGGGGAAATGATTTTGTAGGAAAGTCAGACCCCTTAATTGTATTAATTAAAATATTTTTTCACTTTTTAATAATACTAGTTATAAATAGAGATATATAAGCAAAGAACAGGGGGTAGTAAAATGGGTATTTTCGGCGATACATTTGAAAAAGAGAAAAATGAAGGTTTCTATGAGCGGTCAGAAACAATTGGCTCAACAGATGAAAGAGTAAATAGTGCTACCAATAATCAAGGCAATGTCGATCAAGAGGAGACTTATGAGCAAATGCGAGAGAATGCCTTGCCAGATAAATATGCAGTAGTTGATTTTGTAATAGATAATTTATTGGCAGCTGGAAGGTTGGAGAACGATGAAGATATTATTTCTGTGGCTATATCGAGCCTGATGAGCCAACCAATGCACATTTTAAAGGAGATTCTCCAAGAATTGGCAGCTGAGCTAGATAAGCCTTTAAAGCCAACCCAAGAGGGTTCTATAAATAGAATGGTAAAGGAGGAAGCTCCAAAGATCAAAAAGAAATCAAATCTAAATTGGCGCACACCATCGATAAATTCTTAACGATTAAACTCTAGCCAAAAACCAAAGATGTGAACGGCAATAGTAAAAAACAGCCAAAAAGCATACATAAACTGATCAAATTTTGTTTTCATAGTAATATCATATTTTGATACGAATAATAATTTAATCGTATCATTCCACTTTACCAAGCTCTGACAGATAGTCAAACCACCAACAGACAAAAATAAAACCATCGAGTTTTCCTTATAAACCCCATTATTTCTTTAAATAATATCAATATCAATTTCCTAAAAAATAATTTAATACTATTGATTATCATCCTAATTTGAGTAGTATTTTACTACTAAAAAGTTTGGGAATAAAAAAATGAACGAAGGGACAGAAGATTTGATTTTATCAGAATCAATAAGGGAAATAGAGAATTTTCCAATAGATGGAGTGGTATATAAAGATATAACTACTTTATTGAATAATCCAAAATACTACAAGGCTTTATTAAATTCATTGGAAAGTAGATATGCCGATAGAAATATAGACTATATAGCTGGAATAGATTCTCGCGGGTTTATATTTGGCGCTGCCCTTGCCGATAGATTAAGTCTGGGATTTGTCCCAATAAGAAAGAAAGGAAAACTACCCCACGATACATATTCGGAGTCCTATGATTTGGAATATGGCGCCGATACAATCGAGATCCACAAAGACGCTTTTAACAACGACACCAACGCAAAAGTCCTTTTAATAGATGACTTGATTGCCACGGGTGGCACAGCTATTGCAGCGCATAAATTAATAGAGAAGACTGGCGCTGAGTGTGTCGGAGCATGCTTTATTTTGGAAGTATCAGAATTGCCAGGAAAGACACTTTTATCAGGTATTTGTTCAGAAATACATATAGAGATAAAGGAGTAGAGAATGAAAATAGCAATATTAAGTGCAATGGAAGAAGAGATTGCGCCATTACTTTCTTACTTAACCGAAGAGCAGGGCTCAGAAATAACAGAAATCGAGCATGCCGGAAATACATATTACGAGTCTAAGTATCATGACCTCGATCTTGTATTAGCATATTCGAAGATAGGTAAAGTGCATGCCGCTATTTCTGCCACTGTAATGCTAGATAAATTTGACTGCGATCAAATGCTGTTTACTGGAGTTGCAGGAGGTATTAATCCAGATTTAAAAATTGGAGACTTGGTAATGGCAACCCATTCTTGCCAACACGATGTTGATATTACTGCCTTCGGACATGAGCCAGGATTTATACCAGGATCTAAAACTTTTATCGAGACATGCCCAACCCTGCAAGCAGTGGCAGAGGGTATAGCTGAGAAGCATAAGTTAAAGGTAATCAAGGGTTGCATTGCAACAGGTGATCAGTTTATACATAGTCCAGAAAAGAAAGATTATATCGCAACTCAATTCAAAGCCGATGCAATAGAGATGGAAGGTTCTGCTGTGGCAACGGTTTGTGAGCTGTTTTCCACACCATTATTCTTGTTGCGCTCCATAAGTGACACGGCAGATATGGACGCCAGTTTCAACTTCGAAGACTTTCTGGATACAGCTACGAAGAATTCAGCCGCTTTCATAATAAAGATGTTGGATGAAATCAATAAATGCTCTAAATGATATTGTAATAAATGGCCGTTAAAGTATAATGTATATATTATAAAGACGAGGAGAGCAAAATGCCATTATTAGACAGTTTCACAGTAGACCACACAAAATTCACAGTACCAGCGGTGAGATTCGCCAAATTAATGAATACACCAAGTGGCGATGATATATCGGTTTTTGATTTAAGATTTACAATGCCAAACGAATCTTTACTTTCCGAAAAAGGAATACATACACTTGAGCATTTGTTTGCCGGATTCATGCGTAATAATTTAAATAAAGAAGGTTCAGTCGAAATAATAGATTTATCACCAATGGGTTGTAGGACTGGATTCTATATGAGCCTGATTGGCAATCCAAGTAATAATGATGTTGCAACTGCCTGGAAAGCATCCATGGAGGATGTATTGGAAGTAAAGTCACAGGATGATATTCCTGAATTAAATATATATCAGTGTGGTACAAAAGATATGCATTCCCTTGGAGATGCTCAGGAAACAGCGAAAGACATCCTGTCAAAAGGTATCAAAATCATGGATAATGAAGCATTGAAGTTATCAGAAGATTTGCTAAAAGAATAATATTATTTTTTTTAAAAATTCATAAAAAAAACTATTGATCGAATAATCAATTTTATTATAATATATTTTTTTACCGTAAGCATCACACCATAATCCAATGACAAAGCACATACAAGCCAAAGACATTTCTATTAAGAACGCAGAAGATGGACATCTTAGCACAATAACTTATTTAGGTTCAGATTCTTCATTGAGGTCCATGGATTTTAGTGATTCTGGCATCATCTCAAAGTACACAATATCCAGAGGATCTAAGAAGTACACAGGATTTTATGAAGATGGATATTTAAAAAACGTAAGTTCATCGAACCCCATAGAAAATGTTGCTATAAATTTCTTGATGAAATTTTGCTCAATTTATACTGACACTTCCCTGATATTGAAAAGGAAAGAAGCTATAAAGTTGTCTGATCATCAAAAGTAATTTTCATCCAAGCTTAATATAAAATATATTTTTTTCACAATTAGATTTAATTTGTTATAAATATACTATATATAAACATAAAGAAGGCCTAAAATGGATTTAACAGATGAGAACACAGTAACAGCGATAAAAAAAGTAAATGATAGTATGGGAAGTTCTCTTGTATCTGATGAACATCCATATATTAAATATAGCTCAACAACACCAGATGACGAGAACGGTGGTTATAACACCGAAGTAGGATTTGAGCATTTTGTTGGCGGTATTGGCGTAAAGGTCCCGGTAGATGAATTATTAATGGATGTTGAAGGGCAATATGCCTTATTCGAAGATTCTATAAATAATAGTTTAGAATCTCTTAATTGGCGCTGGAAAGATCTTCGTAAGGAAAGCTTGGAAAAAATAATTGATATTATTTCTGAAACTGGGATTTATGAAAAATTTTCTACATATTTCCCAGAAAATCCCCCAGCCAAAAAGAAAGAAAAGGATCAGGCTTCCACAAATAGATTTCCTATTAAGGGTAGGTAGGTTTATTAGTCCTCAGACTCTACTTTTTCTTCTTTGGGAGTGTCGCAACCAATTTCTTTACAGTTCATGTGTTCCGAATTATGTTTAAAAAAAGCATCTTGAAGAAGAATAAAGGCAACTGTAGCAATTACTACTAATACTAAGTATACAGAATATCTAAATTGATCTTGCTCACTAATCTTGTCCATTGCCATCAGTTATCGTAACGGTTAAAGGCATTTTCTGCCGACATATTAATAACTTTTTTATAACAAGAATCAAATTTTACACGTCTTAGTTGATTTGCGTCTTCAAGGGTATTCATTAATTCATTTCTTCTATTTTTTTCCAACTCATACACGTAATCACTAATAGGAATAATGACTTCACGACAGATCACTTTACTGGATCTTCTGATTTCACCCTTATTCTTGCTAGACTTATCACGTGAATCGCTATTATATGTAATTGTAGTGCAGCTCTCTTTTGTTTTATATCCTCTACGCAGAAGCCCATCGATATTATCAATTTGATTCCTGGCAGAATTTGCCTTATATCGATAATGGCTAACAGTAACGTCACTACTACAGGTTTTTGTAGCCCTTGTCTCTGGAGACATTTTTTGAAAATCTTCTAGTGTCGTGCAACCACTCATTATGGAAATAAACCCAAAACCAAAGATTGCCTTAATTGTAAGGCCCAAAGAATTATTTTTTTGTTTAATATTGTTGCTCATCTAGGCATTATACCATATATTGATTTTATTAAAAGTAATTTTAATTTTAATAAGCGATACTATTAGTCTAAAAAGTCGTTCCCACTATATTCTATATACATTTTAATGCTACCAGGATTACTAATAACAACTTTCGTAATTTTTGAATGATTTAAAATACTTATTTCAGCTAAAATACATTTTTTATCTGAAAGAAAATCGGATATTTTACTGATGTCATCCATTAGCTCTAAATTACTTTCAATATCCCGCATCCTGCCAACATAAAATTCATCTGCATGTATTCGTCTATCAAGTTCTTCCGGGAATCTTTCTCTTTCTAGTGTGCCAATGAGTTTTCCTTTATACCAAATAAGTCTGGAATTGATATCATCAGCGCCATCTCTGATATCTCTTTCAATAATGTAAGGCGCATCGTTTGTCTTTTTGTTTTTTGTCCTTCTATAAATCTCATCAGCATCATCCCCACTTACAAAGTAAACTTCATCGCCTCCCCAATGCCCGAGCTCCTTAACCGCAAGATTATTTGATTTTAAATAATAAACGCTACCCTTAACCTCCCTATCATCAACCGCAAAAATATTATTCTGGCTTCCAGTAATCAACGGTATTATTTTTTCACCATATGATAGTATCAGGCTCGGTGGATTAATGAATATAACCCCCATTTCTTCAAAGATAGCAAGCATTTTTAAAACTAAGTAGTATCTATTATTTAGGTTAGGGTCTATTTTAATCCAAACTGTGTCGCCAGGGATGACTATTGCGCTACCAAGCATTAAAGTATTTCCAATTATTTTAATTTGATCATCTGTAGCTGAATTTACGGTGATGTTATTTGCTTCGTAACGGTCTTTTAAAAATCTTGAATTATCTTGAAGGCTTCGGTCTTCATCGTTTCTACCAGTAATTATATGTACTATATTCTCATGGATATTGTTAATAAATTCCACAACTTTTTCCAATACCTCATCACCAAGGGAAAAGTTAATAGACCAATTAGATAATGTTTTTGATGAGTTACACCACTCAAATTCGTCTCTAGATTTTTTATAAACCTGCCCACCAATCACATCATAGATATGAAACCTATGTTTTTCATCTTCACCAAGCATCACAACAAAATGCCCACCACCAGAACGCCAATTTCTAATATTAGCAATAGCAATGCCACCTTTATATTTATTGGTTCCGTGACTTTCAACGAGGCCCTTTAATAAATCGTCATTTTCAATATATTCAACGATATCTTCAATACTGGTTCCCTTTCTGGGTCTTGTTCTCATTTGCCTAGATATGATCCCCTCAGAGAGAGACAACTCAGGTGTTCCCATCGCATGGGCAATGGCTTTCATGATTACAGCGATTGACGCAGGACCACATGTGAAGTTAGATGTTTGACGCATATTTTTTTCGTAAGTAGTTATTGTATTTAGTAATATATATAATATATTATTTTTTTCAATTCAATAAAGCCAGTTTTTCCTGCCAGAAAAATCCACTATCTTCAATAAAACCAAGATCAAAAGCAATAAATTTAACCAACCAGATACCCCTATTAATAACAATATTCCGCATTTGTTCGTTTAAATTAGGATTTCTAATAAGCATCATGTCAACCCATATTTCGTCCATTTCAATAAGGTCAAAAAGCCTACTTTGATCTTCCTCAGTAAGTGCTATGCTTAAAGTTTTACTACTACCACTCTTAACATTCCTTATATCTCTACAATTCCACTTTTCAGATATTGGAAGTTCAAAATATGGATCAATATCGCCTTTTTTCTCATATAGATGATTTACAAAAATATGGATAAGACAAACCGAGCTGTCCTTGCTGTCCAAAAGATATAATTTCTCGCCATCATAGCTGATAAAAAATTGAATCATATCACTAATAACGGCGTCACAAGCATCAGTGGATTCAATAAAGTCCTTAAAAAACCCAGGTTGATAACTTTCATCGATACACTTAGCACCAATGGTTCCCATGTTTATATAGTTCAGGTCAATAAAAGCTAGTTTATTATTCTCGACTTCGGGTTTATGTATGTAGGTGTAGACAACATCGTCTTCATTTAAGCCATCATCATAAAGGCTTATTTTATTTGTAACGTTAATCCTCTCATAGCCAACTTCCCTAACATCCAGATTTGACAAAGAGTTAAATTCAACCTCTTTCAGAAGCCCATTTACAAAACCACCTTTCTTTTGATAAATATTGGCCCAACAAAAATCTTCGAATATTTCTAAACGACTTGGATCCGCGTATATTTTAAAAAAATTAGTTTTTCCATGCTGTACAGCACTCCAATCTCGCCTCCACCCAGATAGTTTAGCACATACACTCGGTAATGCCTCAGATTTTTTAGAATCTTTATTGCCAGCAGTATTATTGAAACTGGTACCATTTAGTAAAGATAAATATCCAAAAATATAAACTTTTGCCATTTATAATTACCACCAAAGGTTGTCATAATACATGGCAAATAAGGATAAACCTTCTTTCTTATTCTTCTCCCATGATGCACATTCTTTTTTATGTTCATCGTAGGCTACCTGATCTAAAACATTTATATTTGCCTCAAGTGGTCCTTCTTCTCTTAACGGATAAGGGATTGTCATTTCTAATACTCCATCACGAAGCTCAGGCTCGCTAGTATCAAAAGCATAAATCATCTTATCTAGCACCAGAAACCAATCTTTAGTCCCTTGCTCCGTTTTGTCATCATAGTCATCGTCACCCGACGAACCACCAACAAAATCGGCAGGAATTCCAAAGCTGCCATTTTCAGGGTCAGAGTCCTGCTTTTTAAGAACTTCAAGAAATTTCTTTAATCCCTCTGCGATAATAGGCCTAAGTGTATTATCCATGGAGTAAGTATCCTCATCATTAAAAATAGGTTTTTTTCCTTTAAGTCTCATAGCAATTCCAAGTGTTGGTGAAGTAAAATCATATAATATAGTATAGTATTATATCAAAAAAACTTGCAATAAGTATAAGTTTTTGTAATAGGCGAAAAAAAACCTGGATAAAAATCCAGGCTTCATAGAGGCTCAACTAAATTGAGCTTTTAACTAAAAGTTTAAACTATTTAGCGTCTGTTGTTACTACTGGGCATTCAGAACCCTCAACTGTAGCATCACACTTTACAACTTCAGCTTCTGCTGATACTGTTACAACCTCTGTTGCGTGTGAAACTCCTGCGAACATTGCCGCTGCTGCTAATAGTGCTAATAATTTTTTCATTGTATTCCCCTCTTTTGTTATATTATTTGTTACACTGCAATCAAGTGATATACAGTAGGGAGTATTATACTATATATCTATACCCAAGTGTAAGATTTATTATTATTAAATGCTTTAACAGCGGGGCCTGTGGGGCATTAATCATGACTGTGTATGCACTCAGGGTAGGTCAGGGATAAAGCTAAAAAAGATTTAAAAAACCCAAATTTCGCCCTATATTAGAACAAAAATAAGATTTTTTAAAGATATATGGGTTTTTTAAATCTCTGTGAGTGGCTTAAATAATCTCGCAAGCTTCATCAAAGTCAAGGCGTGGACTTCTAGGAAATATTTTTTCAGAATCGCCATGTCCAATACCGCAAAGGAAGATGGATTTTGTTTTGCCATCGGGAAAGAATTCCTCGTCCAACGTTTTATTATTGAATCCGGTCATCGGCCCACAATCAAGCCCTATTGAGCGTGTAGCAATCATAAAGTAGGCGCCCTGCAAGATAGCATTAAGGGATCCTGCTGCTGTAATTTTAGCTGCATTTCCTGCATACCAACTTCTAGCATCATCATGCGGGAAAAGGTAAGGTAGTTTTTCGTAAAATTCTACATCGTAGCTAATAATTGCAACTGCTGGTGCACTCATAGATTTATCAATATTACCTCTGTCTAAGTGCGCTTTGAGTTTCTCTTTGGCTTCCTCAGATTTAACAAAGGTAATGCGAGCAGGGCAATTGTTAGCCGACGTTGCACCGAATTTCATTATTTCATAAATTTGCTTAATCTCATCATCAGAAACCTCCTGATCCAACCAACCATTATGACTTCTGGCTTTTCTAAATATCGTATCTAAACTTTCTTCTGACAACATAAAAATATCCTTATTAATTTAATTAGGCTCTTCATTTAAAATTTAATATCAACTGCAATCATTTCAAAATGATCCTTGGGCGCACCACAATCAGGGCAAACCCAATCCTCAGGCACATCTTCCCATTTAGTCTTCGGTTCAATGCCCTCTTTAGGCGAACCTAAATACTCATCATAGATCCAGCCACAAACACCGCACCTAAGTTTTTTATATTTCATCTCTAAAGATCATCACCATGTTTGGATAGGTATTCAGCTACTCCTTCAGGCGTATCTTTCATTCCTTCCTCGCCTTTATTCCAACCAGCAGGGCATACCTCGCCATTCTGTGTGTGGAAGTCTAGCGCATCAACCATACGCAACATTTCATCAACGTTTCTACCTAATGGAAGATCATTTACAACCTGATGGCGAACATCGAAGTTTTCATCAATAAGAAATGAAGCACGTAATGCTACGCCAGCAGGATGAACAACCCCATAATCCTCCATAATAGCATGATTAACATCAGCCACAAGAGGAAAATCAATCGCACCCAAGCCACCATCATTAACATCAGTGTTTCTCCACGCGTTGTGTGTAAATTGTGAATCAATTGATACACCAACAACTTCAACACCTTTTTCTGCGAATTTCGCAATTCTGTGGTGGTGCGCTAAAATTTCAGATGGACAAACGAAAGTAAAGTCAAGTGGATAAAAGAAAAGAACAATTTTCTTACCTTTTAGACTTGATAATTGAAAATCATCAACGATTGTGCCATTTGCTAAAACCGCTGCCGCTGTAAAATCTGGTGCTTGTTGTGTTACTAAAATACTCATTTTGTTTTCTCCTTGTAATAATAAAAATGTAAATATTATTATACAGTAATAAACAAAAAGAATACCAATGTATATTGATTATTTTAAAGAAAAATGTATATTTATCTCTAAGTGGTAGTCAAAAAAACGATAAAATAAAAACCCTCTCGTATTCGAGCGGTTTGTAGTTTTTGTGTGTTTTATAAATAAATAGTGAAAGGAAAAGTGAAAGAGATATTTAATCTTAATGGATTTTTTGGTCGTAATAAATTGCTAATGTCTATTTGGCTTATTTGTGTAGTTGCAGTATTTTCATACGTCCCCCTAATTTCAACAATACTAATAGACTTCTTTGGCCTAACTGAAGAGAAAATAAGTTTTCTTGCAATCATATACATACTTGGATTTATCTTTGCTACTTATTTAAATAGTTATTTCATGAATAACCATATAAATATAATAAAGATATTAACATGGACGGGCACGGTGCTCCTAATCTCTTTACTGGGAGAGGCCTACTTGATGTCGAGAGATGTATTTAATTTTAATATATTTATAATGCTGAGATCGGTGGATGCAGCAGCTAGCTATTTAATAACCATAACTCTCAGCCACATAATAGCAACCAAAATCCTATATAACACCATTAGGACAAAGATATCCTCATTGAATACCTCAGTTTCGTATGCAATCAAAGCATTAGCCCCAATATTGGTTTCTTCAATAGTAGTCTTTTATGATAGCCCATTAGCCATCTATATCTTTCCTATTGTTTTTATAATATTGATGATGACTTTATTATTGCTTAATCAAAAAAAAGTTTATAGAAAATATACTCGTATATTGATGCGCCAAGTTGGCGTCAAAAAAAGAAAAAACAAAGATGAGATAAAGCATTATTTTTCAAAGTCATCGGATGGCTTAATCAATAGGATATATTATTTAGTAGTAAATTTCCTCCACAATATTTTGCGTAGTAATTATGATTTAATATTGCCCGCTATGTTATTATTGAAGTATGATCTCGGCGTCGATAAAGTCGCAATGCTGATTGCTTTAATGGTGGCTGGTCAGTCGATGCAATTTAAGGTTCATTTTTTATTAAAATTTATGAAACGTGATCAACTTTACTTTATCCACATTTGCACCCATGCATTGGTATTCATAATGATAGCAACCGCAGAATCTTATTCCATCATATCTTTGGCAATCATGTTTTATTTATTGGGCGTCTCCCGTTCCATTTATTCAATATGGTATTATGATTATGGTATGAACTTGATAAATGAAAAAATTACAATCCAAAACCAAAAATTCGTAGAAACTCTTGCCGTAGAATCTGGTCACTTACTGTCGTATGTAGCAACGATGTTATTGGTATTGGTGCCAGGCTCGTATGATTCTATTAATACTTTTTATCTGTCAGTATTGATATTGTTGCTAGTGTTATTCTTATTTAGACCAAGTACGGATAGCATGGATAGCGAGATTAAAAGAAAAACTGGCGATATAAAAATCTTAATAAGATAATGTTTTTGTGTAGCTTAATGCGTAGCGATATTTTTTTTCTTTTTCCCTTTGAGAACGTAAAGCGAAACCAAGACACTGATTAGTCCAAGGGAGTCAGCAGTGAATGCGAACCAGGCTTCATAGATTAGTGTGTATATAATCCACAAAACAAGGCCAATAGAAAGAAGAATTTTATTATAAATAATATTTATTTGTAACGCAGATAGCGTGATTATTAGCGATGCAGTGGCCGGTATATATGGTATTAAAAAACCAAAGGAGTAAAGAGCCATGGCCTGAGTTTCATATCCGAAAAAAGCAATAACGAAAGCTATCGGCGGTATGATTATGGAAAGTCTTTTTTTTGTATCATCGGAAGTCATAAGCGCAATAATATAAACACAAGTGCTAAGTAGAACGATTATGCCCCCGGTTATCGCCATATCTATTAATAAAGATAAAGCGAAAAAGAAAGATGCAAAAATATTTATTTTAAGAAATTTTTTAATATCTTTTTGGTAATATGCGGCTACAGTAAACCCAATTGCAAGCGCTCCAACGAGATAAGTAAAGAATACCTCAGGCGAAGCTTCAACACCACCACCCCACGTGTTAACCACACCGATAGAATAGTATGCGGCGTTAGCTGACAGGCTAATTATGCCTGCGATTATAGCAGTTATTATTTTCAATTGTTAATATTTCCCATTGTATATTTTATAATCCTCTATTATTTTTGTATATTGGTCTATTTAAAATAATAGTATTAATTATAATGTATATGTTTGTTATATCAATACAAATACGGGGGTTCGAAAGACCAAAAAAAAATCATTTTATTAAATATAATGATTTGGTATTGATATATTAGAGTTTTGTTATATAATAGAACACTAATAAAGAAATAATATTTGGGAAAGGTAAAAAAAATGAATATAAGAGAAACAATAGAAGCGAAGTTTGAGTCGTTATCAGACTTCATATTTGAAAATAGAAAAAAAGTATTTTATACTTTGATAACGTTAACAGTTTTATTCGCAACAAATCTTCAGCATATGAAGATGGATACGACAACCGAGGGATTCTTACATAAAGAGGATACGCAAAGAGTAGCCTACGATAAATTCAGGGATCAATTCGGCCGTGATGAAAAGATACTTATAGCTGTCGAGGCAAAAAATATCTGGAGTGTTGATTTTTTAAAGAAATTTAAAGAACTACATGAAGAGTTGGAAAGCGACCTTCCACATGTGGACGATGTAACCTCTATTATCAATGCACGAAACACCATCGGAACAGAGGATACATTATCCGTTCAGGATTTATTTGAAGATGTCGAAACATTAACAAAAGAGTCTATCGGCGAGAAGAAACAATTAGCCCTAAATAATCCACTTTATATGGATATGTTGTTTAACAAAGACCAGACATTCACCAATATAATCATAGACACAGCCACCTACACATCTCTTGATGAGAATGGTAATCCGCTTGTAATCGAAGAGGAAGATGAATTTTCTGATGGAGAGGATGAATTTTGTGAGTGTGAGGAATCTCATGAACACACATATTTAACAGATCCAGAGAACACTGAGCTAATGAATAAGGTCAAGCTTATAGCGGAGAAATATAATTCTGAAGATTTTAAGGTTCATTTAGCAGGCTCGGCATTTTTTAATGACTCTATGAAGCAGATAATGATGGCCGATATGGAAGGGTTCATTAAAAAGATGATGATTGCTATAATAATCGTTTTATTCCTGATGTTTAGAAGACTGTCTGGTATTTTCCTCCCGATTGTGTCTGTTGCCCTTACGGTGATATCAACGGTAGCGACCATGTCATATTTCGGCGCTCCATTTACGATGGCTACACAGATAATGCCTTCTTTTTTGCTTGCCGTTATAACTGGCGGGTCAATACACATTTTGTCAATATTCTATCAACGCCTAAAACAAACTGATGATGTTAAAGCAGCTTTAAGATACGCGATGGGACATTCTGGTTTTGCAATTGTTATGACATCATTGACAACAGCTGCAGGTATGTGGTCATTCTCAACATCCGAAGTGGCTCCCGTAGCTGATTTGGGATTGTATTCAGCCATTGGAATGTTATATGGTTTGGTATATATGTTGGTATTGATGCCAGCTCTAATAGCAATGATTAAGTTCAAAAAGTTTCCGAAGACTGAGGAGTCAAGTGAGAATCAGCAAGAAAAAGGTATGGATAGACTGCTAAATGGAATGGCAAATTTTGCTTTAAAGAATGCAAAGAGTATTGTTGTTTCTTCGATCGGTATTATAGGCGTATCGGTATTCTTGGCTATGCAAATGTCATTTTCTCACCATCCGTTAGTTTGGTTCCAAGATAATCACGAAGTTCGGGTAGCTGTCGAAAAGATTGATACTGAAATGAATGGATCGATGAATATAGAGATAATAGTTGATACTGGAAAGGAGAATGGGCTATATGATCCGGAAGTTCTAAGTAAGATAGAGAAGTTTGAAGAATATCTTAATGCTTATAATGATAACGGTGTTTTTGTTGGAAAAACAATAAGTATAACCGATATCTTAAAGGAGACCAATAAGGCTCTCCACGCAAACGAAAAGTCTTATTATTCAATACCAAAAGAAAGAGATTTGATAGCGCAGGAACTATTCTTATTTGCTAATAGTGGTAGCGATGACTTAGAGGACTTTGTTGATACCCAATTCACGAAGGCCAGAATTACTGTTAAGGTGCCTTATGTCGATGCAATGAAGCTAAATCGCTTTGTTGCCGATATAGAGAAAAAGATGCCAGAAATTTTCAGTGAAAATGAAAAGACTTCAATGACTGGAATAGGTGTTTTACTTGGCGATGTAATGGAGAAATCAATCATATCAAGTGGTATAAGTTATCTTATAGCCTTTGCGGCCATAGCGCTGATGATGATGATTTTAATGGGAGGAGTAAAGATGGGCCTTGTATCAATGTTACCAAATATTCTGCCAATACTTATACTCGTATCTATAATGTCCGTAGCAAATATACCGCTGGATATGTTTACTATGCTCGTTGGCTCTATCGCCTTGGGTATAGCAGTAGACGATACCGTGCATTTCAGTTATAATTATAATAAATATAGGTCGGAGGGAAAAACAGTTGATGATTCAGTTAGATTAACTCTTCTTGGAACTGGTAGGGCAATTATGACAACATCGATTGTTCTATCTTTGGGATTCTTGGTTCTGATAACCGCAACAATGACTAATATGATAAATTTCGGCATACTAACAGCATCCGCAATATTTATCGCCTTAATAGCAGACTTCATTTTGTTGCCTGCAATATACAAATTAATCGAGGGAGAAAAAGATGAATAATATTAAAAAAACAATTTTAGGTTTAACCGTTGCGTTAACCAGTTCAATTGCAATGGCAGGCTTATCAGCCTATGACATAATGAAGAACGCTGATGCAAGGGACGATGGCTCAACCTTATCAGGCACAATAAAGATGGTTTTAATAGATAAGCACGGCAACAAGCGAATTCGTTTAATGAAATCATATCAAAAAGATATAGATAAAAATACAGAACATAAGTCAATATATTTCTTGTCTCCAAGTGATGTAAAAAACACAGCTTTTTTAAATTATGACTATAAAGGAATAGACAGCCCTGAGGATGATCAGTGGATGTATTTACCCGCCCTAAAAAAGACGAAGAGAATTCCTACAAGCGATAAGGACTCTTCATTCATGGGTAGTGATTTTACATATTCTGATATGACAGCAAAGGAGTTGGATGATTATAATTACAAGCTGGTTAAAGAGACCTCAATAAAGAGAAAAAGTGGTAAGGTTCCAGTTTGGATCATAGAGTCAAAGCCAAAGACGGCGAAGGTAAGGAAAGAAACTGGGTATAACAAAAGCATTTATTATGTGAGGAAGGATAATTTTGTTGTTTCCAGAGCTAAGCTTTATATGATAAAGGGTAAAAGAATTAAATACATGGATATTCGCGAATTAGAAAAAATAAATGGTATTTGGATAGCGAAGAAAACAACAATGACAACGAAGAAAGCTAAAACAACACTTCATAAGACGGTAATGTCTATTTCCGATATAAAGGTAAATGAAGAGTTGGATGATTCATTATTCTCAATAAGAAAAATGGAGAAGGGGCTTTAATATGAATTTCATCAAGGCCTTTTCTATAGCTGCAATTTCTCTATTGGCACTAACAAGTGTAAGCGCTAATGATTCTGAAGGATTCGAGGAAGATGGTTTCGAGGAAGATGGCGGTTTCGAGGAAGCCTTAATAGTAAAGGCGATGGATTGGGATATTCCGGAGGAAAAACCGACCCAGATAGACGGAAATATTTCCTTTGAGACTCACTACAATACAGAAAACCGACTTAAGACTTCCATGCTAAATGTTTCTACAAATTTAGATGTCGTTCATAGCTTCGAAGATAAATCAAAATTACGCCTAAATATAAAGGCAAATAAAGATTTTATTTTTTCTAGCGGCATAAGTGAATATAGTTCAGTGCCAGAAGGGTATGAATCCAATATTAGTATCGACCAACTATCGTTTGAGAAGTCAATATCGCCTGAATTAGATATGAAGCTTGGAAGACAAATAGTTACGTGGGGTGTATCGGATTTAATTAGGGTGAATGATTCTATAAATCCGACTGACAATAGAGTTCCGGGGCTTACTGATATAAAAGATTTAAAGCTTGGAGCAGTTCTATCAAGATTTGATTATTACCCAGAAAACGATAGTTCTATATCATATCAAGCAATATTAATAAATGAACATAGATTTTCCTTGAATCCCAGATATGGATCTGATTTTAAATCAACGCCAGATATGGATGAGAGTAAGCCAAATAATACTTTAAAAAATACAGGTTTTGGCTTAGCAATAAAAAAATCTCTACCATCGGCAGATGCTTCATTTTATTTCCTAAATAAATACATAGACAAGCCATATACGAAAGATGGAAGTCTTCATTTTGATAATAAGGCTAAAAGTGTAGGTATGGCATATAACGTCGTAAAAGGCAGCTTTTTAATAAAAGCCGAAGCCAACTACATAGACAAGGTAACATATAATTTAGATGCATCTACGCTTGTTGATAAGCCAGTATCTAATATTTTATTGGGCTTTGATTACAACGGCTTTGCCAATACTAATATAACTTATGAAGTATCGAAAAAAAGTATAGGTGATTATGATGTCTTGTTAGACAATCAATATAATATGAACTTGCAGAAAAATACTTATACGCAAGCTTTGCGTGGTTCAAAAAGACTATTGAACGACGAACTAGAAATAAACGCCATGGTCATGCTTTTCGGAAAGAATACAAATGCCGGTGGAGTTGCCAAGATAGGCGCCACATACGACTATACAGATGATATAGATATCAACGCAGGTTATATTGATTATTTGTCAAGTAAGAGCAATCCATTCATTGACGGTATTAGTGATAACAATAGATTGTTCTTGAAGGTAAATTATAAATTTTAAAGAACAATCCCTCATAGACAAATCAATCCCAGCATAACTTCTCTTCTTTAGCCTGCCAAATCACGCCGCCATATATATTTATAAAAATAAACAAATAAAATTTCACATTTTTTAATAAAGTGTTATAAAGAAAGGAGATTAAACAAACACAAATTAAAGGAGATATTATGGCCGTAACTTGGAATAATGAAGAGCTTAGAAATAGAACACAAATGGAAGAAATTAATGGGACCACATATGACTCATCAGGGGTTATAGTGGACCAACATACAAAAAGTCCTATTTTGGATGAAAAAAGCAAAAAGATATATTTAAATTTGAGCGAAGATGAGATAATATCAGACTTCACCGCAATTCTGGAAAAAGAATTCGTCAAAACCAAAGCCGAGTATATTTCAGATAATGGCTTAATCTCAGTAAATAATGCTTTCGGAATGGGAGATTACGTTAGTGTTTCGGGATACGCAAAAGTCTTAGAGGAGAGAATTGGTGGTGAGTTTGGGATTTTGGAAACTTATCTAAGTCAAATAATAGATGAGCAGCAGGAATTTGACAGAAAAGAAGGCGAATGGCTTATCAGCGATCCGCAATCAGCAATGCATAATTATATATTTAAAAAAATAATCAGCGCCCATGCAAATAATATCGACGAAAATGAAAAAATACAAGTGACCTTAGACGGTGCCCCAGATTATATTACCTTAGAAGAGTTAATTAATTTATGCAAAGTAAAGGTTGAAAACCAAATTGTTAATCGCGCTGAAGTCTTATATCAATTAGCCTCAGAGCAAGAATATACAAATCCAATATCAGAAATAGAAATAGATGCTTCGGAGAATTCAGAACAAATAATAGAACATTTTTCAGATGATAGTGTGCCAGTTGAGGAAAAAAGAAAGTTATATGACTCAATACATAGATCAGCAAACGACTTTTGGCTAGATAAGAAGCTAGATCGCATACTGAAAAGAAATTTGGTTTCCATCGCTATCCTACCAATCGTTAATAGCTTGCTTTCTGGTAAGATATTAACAAGAGCTAACGCAGAGTATCGCGAACAATTAGAAAACTCATTAAGGATCGTTAATGGCGATGTATTAGACGGAATTATTCCGGATTATGTAATAACCACAGTAAAAGCAATGGATGCTGCCACAAGATTGGAAGATGCTAGACTTAAAGAACACGATGATACGGAAGTTGATCATGAAGTTATGGATATCCTTGAAAAGAATACCAAGGCCAAAGTAGCTGATGAGAAATATGATATTGAGCAAGAGTTTGAAAATCCTTGGCACGAATACCATACAGCTACAAGGGCAACGGAAGAGCAATTTTGGAAGGCTCTGGACGCTTTGAAGACACTAAAAAGTGAAGTTGCAAAGGACAACAAAGCAGCTTTTTCTACACTTTCAGATCTTTATAGGTCTGGGGTTGCCGGCGTATTCATGGCGGAGCTTTATGGATCAGAAAATATATCTGATGAGGAACGTTTAATAATGTCTGACGAGCTATTGCAAAGAGCTAATCCAGGTGTTGATTTAGAGCAGCAAAAAATAGACTACTTACATAGTAAGTATGAGCGTGTAATGAATATAGAGGCCACGGGAATAGAATATACCCCGGAAGAATTGTTTGAAATATTATTGGTCAACGCCGAAGAGGGGCACGTAGCATCAATGCAGGAAATAGCAAGGTTGTATGAAGAAGGAAAGGGCGTCGAGTATAATAACACCGCTGCTGAGAAGTGGTATTCATTGGCCAAAGCTGCTAATGGAAAGCCCGTATATCAGAAGAAGGAGAGTGCGGGGACTACGAACAAAAAAGCAACCAAAGCGAACCAAAAAAGATAGGGAGTAGATGAAATGAAGAAATTAACCACAAGTACATTGGAAGATATCGGAAAATACAAAGATAAGACTATTAGGTTAGCTTCATTTTACGCTAAATCTGATTTCGAATGCTTAACAGATAGCATATCGCGTGCATCATATAGCGATTCGGAATACGATTTATTATTAGCTATTGAGAAGGATATCAATAAAACCGCCAAGGAAATCGAAGGCGTTTCAAAGCTATTGCAAACAACCAACACCGAAGGAATAATCACCGGTGCGAGTGGCGAGCCGAATATAAAAGATATATTTGGGGAAAATGTTAATTTGGATGCGGCCAGCGGTGAAATGATATTAAGTCTTGGTTCAATTAAGCTTGATGTCCATGAGCCACAAACCAAAGAACAAATAAAAGATCTTTTATTTAGGGCTATATTTAATGAGACTACCGCAGGTTTTAAGGTTATTAAGTCGCATGTTAATAACGCATACACAATGAATGAATCTGATGTGGAGACCGAAGAGGAAGCTATAAGGTATCTGGCAGAACTACCGTTGAGGGATAAGTATAATCCAATCATAAAAAAGATTAAAGCAATAAAGAAAGGTTACGAAACTACCCGAGCCGAATATACAGAGGGGAATGATAGCAAGGTAAATAAGTATGACTCGTTAAACATAATAGACCGACAGATTACTGGAAGCAGGGCGATGGTGGATTCTATAGCAAAGGCATCTTCCCACGTTTCAACAGAATCAATAATACAATCTTCAAGTAAGCATAATGACGAAGACCTAAAAATTCTACAATCAATGATAAAGGATAATGAATATATTTCCGACGTAGAGATTGATCCGGACGTAGATGTGAAGAAAATAATAGATTTAGTATCACAGGTAGAGGGGTTAAAGTTAAATTTAAAAAAAGACTTTACTTTAAAGGCACGCAAGCTCGGTAATTATAAGGCAAAGGGGCTATGTATGCCCCAAAGCTCAATTGTAGCTCTAAACGTAGATAGCCCTTCATCTTTGATACACGAGTTAACGCATTTGGCTGACTTAACAAATGATAATTTAAAAGATTCGCCAGAGAGGGAAATAATGATTCAAAAATACGTCGCCAAAATAGATACTTCAAATGTAGAAGGCGGCGCCGTGTCCTATTATACAAGCCCAATGGAAGTTATAGCTAGATTGGGCGAGGTTTCCTATCTATTAAACAAGTACGACTACCAGGGCGAGCAGTTCTCTGAGTTTGCCGAAAGAGTAAGGCAAGAAGAGGGCGAGTCTAAGGAGATGCAAGTAGCCAAGCCAATCGACCAATATGTCCGCAATTCAAATATATATTTTGGATTTGGAACAGACGACTTGACCCCTCAAGAGATGATTCAGATAAAAGAATATTATCAGAAATATTGGGGCGTTAATAGTGAAATCGTCGAGAATAAGAATGTTATAAGTAGAGATGACGAGGAAAGGTTCAGCCCAAGCCGTCGCAAACGAAATTTTAAGAAAAAAGCCACTTACGAGCCAACAGTATTTTCTAATATAACAAAAGACACAGTTGTAAGTTCATACGAAAAAGCTGGGGAAACCGGCTTGATGGAAAAGATGGTTTTCGCAGAAAAGATGTTGGTAAATATGCGCAATCTACATCGAACAAAAAACCGTATTCGTGGTGATGAAGTTCATAGGCAGTTTCGTACCATCGAAAATTTGTTTTCTCATATAGAGGAAACCGGAAGTCAAGAGGAGCGGGAGGAGGCATTTAAAATCCTAACGATAAATTCAGGGTCATATCAGCTTCCAAATGTTGCATTCTTGGATAGGCTGACAGAGTCCTTCCCGCCTGATAAGATGAAAGATTTATATGAAGAAGTAACATACGAGGCCCTCGACATGAGGTCTGGCACGATGATAGTAAGACAGCCAGAAGGCGCCGCTGATTATCTTAACGAATATGGTAAAAAAGTCGGCAAGAGAATGATCATAGGTCTTCAAATGGATTATTTAAGAAATTGCACTACTGATGATATAGGGGAAATAATAAAAGACATCAAGCCAAATACAAAAGCCTTTTATGAAATAATTTTATTAAGATTAAGTTTATGTAAGGAAGATGAGTGCAAATCTGAATTAAAAGAGTTGCTAATAAAGGAAGGTCTTATTAATATATTTAGGAACGACAGAGTTGATGTCATTAGGAGCCTCTTATCTTCAAGGGTCAGATCATATTTAGCTTCTACCACCGACTCATATAGTTTGAATTCAGGAAGCAAGATAGGCGAGGTAGCAACTTCCATGCACGCGGAAATGAAGGCATACATACCAGACTCTGACTGGAAAGACTTATATTATTTAGATGATATAGATAAACTAACAGAGGATGCAATAGCCGCGGCTAAGGAAAGGTATGTCGAAGAGCATATTTATGATGGACAAGAACAAAACCTAAAAGAAAACTATATTTTTAATGAAGTTCTTCGTGAGGTGCGTGATGATATAGGGGATAATCCAATTGCTAAGGGGCCTCTTTTTACAAAGATCAAACCCAATAAAGCCACCGACTCAAAAGCGCAAAGTGGCGCTAAGGATATTTAAAAACATACACCTAAAACGGAAGGTGCAAGGATATTAGCATGCCTACTTGGATATGCTACTTGCAATTTTTCTAAAAAAGTATAAATTGGAGTATCTAAAAATCCAAAGGTTACACAATGTTAAAAAACGACAATAATTCACAATCAGAGCTATATCACACTATTATAAAGAACGACATAGTAAAAGCGCACGAAATAATAGCAAAAGAGGATATTTCAGATCTTGAATCTCACTCTTTCAGGGCTGTTGATTTGAGAAATCTTCAGCTTGAAGGGCAAGTGGTAAATTTTGAAAATTGTTATTTTAGAAATACCGATTTAAGAGGCCTAGATTTATCATTGTGCCTTCTGGATGGTGCTTCATTTCATAATGCAAGGATCTCTGGAGTTTTGTTTCCAGTTGATCTACCAGCCCAAGAAATTGAACTTTCTGTAATAAGAGGCGCACGGGTCAGGATAATTAAGCCAAAGAAATAAAAACCCTTCTGGAAAGACAATCCCTAAGGTTTTTTATAAAATAAGCGCACCCCAAAATAACCCAAACAAGCCATCACCACCGCAGTAATGATACTTCCCACTAATAGTGGCGTAAATGAATTGCTAATAATTTCCATAATACTTAAATCGTCAGGTATCCCAACCTTGACACCTAATATCCACTGCCCAATTAAATACTGGCCAACCATAATGAAAGGCATAGTTATTGGATTCGATATCCAAACTATTGATATTGATATGGGTAAATTCCCTTTGAAAAATATGCAAAGTGGTGTTGCTAAAAACATTTGAAATGGCATTGGCAATAGTGATGAAAAAGTTCCAATAGCAACGCCATTGGCAATAGATTTTTTATCAGTTTTCCAAAGGTACTGCCTATTTTCTATATGGTGATAATGTTTTTTAAAGAATCTGTTGTTCTTTAAATCATTTTTATCAGGTAATTTGAAGTTTTTGTATTTGAGTCCCATAGCCACCTCAAAAATCAATCTTTTAAAATATCTATAATGGCCTTAACAATATGCTTGTCATCCCACTCAGCCGCCCCTTTAAGGGCAAGAATTATTTTACCATCTCCATCCAATATAAAATTAGATGGGTACGCATATATTTTCCACTCCTTAATCGCTACCCCATCAGTATCCATTGCGATAGGAAGGTCGAAATCCACGTAACCCTTAAATTTAGCAATTTTCTCCTTGCTTTCTCCAACATTAATGGTAATTATTTTAAATTTCTCATTTTTTAAAATATCTTTTAGCCTCATTAGTGAAGGAATTTCCCTGATACAAGGACCGCACCAAGATGCCCAGAAATTTAATAATATTGCACTTCCACTTTCTTTAGCAAGATCAAAATTGCCATCAATATAGGTTGAAAGCTCAATTTTTAGGCCTTGCTCACCAATATATTTCTGAAAAGGCCCTCTATCTTTCGCCACAATATTTTTAGCCACGTAGCGCGTTGCGTACGCTGCAGAACGATCTACCTTTGTAATTTCGTATTTATCAACCTTGATACTTTCTAGTAAATTAAGGGCATTCCTATAAACCCAAGGTAGCGTGCTCCTCGCCTTTAAGTCTATTTCTTCAATAGTGCTATCTTCCCTTATGTGAAATCCACCCCTAATTTCCTTTAGTTTATGAGAGAACACAGATGAGCCGCCCACACTTAGGGCCTCGGCAATTTCAAATGTCCTTTGATATTTGGTATCGAATTCAGGATATATGGCATAAACAGGCAAATTTGAAGCCTTGGCCAAATCCAAATACTCAACATCGTCCCCAAGTCGATAACCATCTTTTATTAAATGTGGTGAGTGAAAAATGTGCCCTTTTATATAATCTGAGTTTGGATTATTGATTTGCCACTCTTTAGCTATTCTAAGCGATAACTGAGAGCTTCTACTTGATGAAATCAAAACTAATTTTTCAAAACCAAGATTTTTTGAGTAATTAACCACGGTCATCAGGTGGTCTAAGTTGGCAAATTGTAACGACTTCTTCCCTCTTGATAGCATATAGCTTCCATGGATATCAACCGCCCAGAAGTCCATGCCCTTAATGGCGAGAGCGTTGGCAATTTCAATATATCCTTCCCCCAGGCCATACTCGTGCGGCAAAAACATAAAAAGGGTTTTACCACCATCGCCAAACATATCTACCGACATATCTATTTCCTTGGTAACAGAAATCTCCTCCACCTTGGCTGTGGCCGGATTAATAAAAATAAATAGCGATATAAATAGAGCAAATAGATGTTTTTTCATAGATAAATTATACCTATTAAGGATCTAATATACAAGAACACATATATTTTTTAAAAAGTTAAATTAAATATTTTTTCTGCATTTTATCACTCTATTCCCCATGAGATATTAAAAGACAGGAATTAATATGTATAAGGTGATAGTTGTTATTCTCGACGCCGTATCTTATTGATATTCCTTGTTTTTTTGACAAATAAAATTGATTTTTTCTTCATTGTAGGATATAATGAAATCAGAACGCTATATCCTGGTTTTTGGATATACGTAAACAACAACAATATGGAGAGAAAGACTATGAGCGAAAATAAATTATACAACACACCTAATTTAGATGAACTAGAAAGAGGGCCATGGCCATCGTTTGTAACTGGCTTAAAACGCCTGGCAAACGATAGTCACGAAGGTGCTGCAATGGCAAGGGACGTGCTTGGTACGCTGGAAACATCTTATGTAACTAAAAAAGGTTACTGGAAGGGTGGCACAGTTGGTGTTATCGGTTACGGCGGCGGTATCATTCCACGTTTCAACGAATTAAAAAACGAAGACGGCACTTACAAATTCCCGGCGGCGTCCGAGTTTCATACGTTGCGTATTCAGCCACCAGCTGGCATGCATTACACATCAGATCTTCTTAGGGATATGTGTGATATGTTTGTTGATAACGGCGGTTCAGGCTTAATAGCATTCCATGGTCAGTCAGGCGACATTATGTTACAGGGCTCAACTGAGGAAACAACCCAACAGATTTTCAATACATTCAATGACTACGGTTTTGATTTAGGCGGTGCTGGTCCAGCAGTGCGCACAGGTATGTCTTGTGTTGGTGCTTCGCGTTGTGAAATGTCAAATGTAAACGAGCAAGCGGTATTACGTACATTAGTAAACGCTTTCCTTGACGACATGCATAGGCCAGCACTACCATACAAGATGAAGTTTAAGGTTTCGGGTTGTGCAAACGATTGTATGAACACGGTGCAACGTGCTGACTTTGCCACAATAGGAACTTGGAGAGATGATATCAAAATCAACCAAGATCTATGGAAGGCAATGGTTGCCGATAAAGGCATGGACTATGTTGTTGATAACATTACTTCTCGCTGTCCTACAAGTTGCATGAAAGTTGAAGAAGATACATCATTGACCATTGATAATAAAAATTGTGTTAGGTGTATGCATTGTTTAAATGTTACTTCCCCATTAACACACAGATATATCGCTGAGGGCGATGTTGAGCCTATCTTGGCTACTGGCGATGATAAAGGCGTAATGATCATCATGGGTGGTAAGCGTACATTAAAGATTGGTGATTTGTTCGGTTCAGTAATTGTTCCATTCATGAAGATGGATACTGCCGAAGATTTTGAAGCAATTGAAGATCTTGCTGGCGAGGTCGTTGACTTCTTCGCAGAAAACGCCTTGGAGCACGAAAGAACTGGTGAGATGATTGAACGTATCGGCGTTGTAAATTTCCTAGATGGTATCGGCGTTAATGTTGATCCAAACATGATTAACTCTACTCGTACTTCTTCATATGTTCGTATGGACGACTGGGATGAAGAGGCTGTCAAATGGTTTGAAAATAAAGCCGAAGCAAACGCCTAAGACGCACGCAAACACAAAAGGGGTAATTAAATTACCCATTTATATAAATTAAGGAGAAATACTATGGCTGAAGCACCAAGAATGCCCATCGAATCTGGATGTCCAGATCCAATACAATACATGCACCCAACTATGCGCCGGAACTACGGCCAGTGGGCCTATCATGATCGCCCACGACCAGGCGTATTGCGTCACACTTCTAGGAATAATGAAGTAATTTATACTGTTCGTTGTGGCACAGCTCGTCAAATGGATGTTTACACGATTAAAAACTTAGCAGATATTGCTGATGAATTTGCAGATGGCTATGTTCGTTTTACTATGCGTTCAAACGTTGAATTTATGGTTGCGGATGAAGCCAAGGTTGAGCCATTGGTGAAAGCACTTACTCAGGCTGGTTTCCCGGTCGGTGGTACTGGCCCATCAGTTACTATGATTTCACATACTCAAGGTTGGTTACACTGTGATATCCCTGGAACGGATGCTTCTGGTATTGTTAAGTCATTAATGGATGAATTACACGAAGAGTTTACTCGTGAGGAAATGCCAAACCGTGTGCATATGACAACTTCATGTTGCCAGATTAACTGTGGTGGTCAAGGTGATATAGCACTTAACATCCAGCATACCAAGCCACCAAAGATTAATCATGATCTAGTGTCAATGGTTTGTGAGCGCCCTACGGTTGTTGCTCGTTGTCCGGTAGCGGCAATTCGTCCAGCAATGGTTAATGGTAAGCCCACCCTTGAAGTGGATGAGAAGAAGTGTATCTGTTGTGGTGCATGCTTCCCGCCATGCCCTCCAATGCAGATTAATGATCCAGAAAATTCTAAGATTGCTCTATGGATTGGTGGTAAGAACTCTAATGCGAGGTCTAAGCCTTCCTTCCATAAATTAGTTGCTTCAAATTTACCTAACAACCCACCTAGATGGCCCGAAGTAGGCGCTGTAGTTAAAAATATTTTAGCCGTTTATAAGGATGATGCCAGGGATTATGAAAGAGTTGGAGAGTGGGTTGACCGTATCGGCTGGCCAGCATTTTTCGAAAAGACTGGCTTGCCATTCACAAAGTTTCATATCAGTGATTGGAAGGGCGCCCGTCATGAATTAAACTCATCGGCACACATAAGATTTTAAAAATACTTGACCGCAGCACTTGGTTGTAGTATAATATAGGCATTGAGGGGATATATTAAAATTAGGAGAATGGTATGGGATTGGAAAGAACAGGAAATGGATATTTGGTAGATCCAACTATCTGGAGCGAAGAAATAATGCACGATATGGCAAAGGAAGATGAGTTAACATTGACGGACTCAATGGTAATGCAAATCTTAAAGGCACGTGAATACTTCGAGGATAATTCATCTGTGCCACCAATCAGAACTTTTGCAAAATTTGTTGGTATTGACAAGAAAATCCTATTTAAGGAATGGCTAACTGGCCCAATGAAGCCAATCACTAAGTACGGTGGCATGCCTCAGCCGACTGGTTGCGTTTAAATTGTTTTTTTTATTTATTAAATTAGGGAGTTAATATGGAAGTAATGGAAAGAATACAACAACAAGTAGATGCAGCACCAATCGTGCTCTATATGAAAGGCACACCACAGTTTCCGCAATGTGGATTTTCAGCACGTGCCGCTCAAACATTGGCTTCAACTGGAGTTGAATTTGCTTATGTTAATATTTTTGAAGACCAAGAGGTCATGCAAGCATTACCAAGTTTCCAGGATTGGCCGACATTCCCACAAATTTACTTTAATTCAGAGTTGATGGGCGGTGGCGACATTATTCTTGAAATGGCTGAAATTGGAACTCTACAAGGTGAAATGGAATCAGCCGCTGAGAAGTTTAGTAATAAATAAAAAGTATATTCACTATTAATACTTGACTTGTGTAGTTGGTCATTGTATAATATATAATATAAGTAAATGTTAATTTTAGAGGTATAAGTAAATGGCATATGGAGAGAAAGTTTTAGATCATTACGAAAATCCAAGAAATGTTGGAGTAATGGATCCAGACAACAAAAAAGTAGGAACCGGCATGGTTGGCGCTCCAGCTTGTGGGGACGTCATGCGTCTTCAAATTGAGGTTTCGGACGAAGGAATAATTGAAGATGCAAAATTCAAAACTTATGGCTGCGGTTCGGCCATCGCATCTTCATCATTATTAACTGAATGGGTAAAAGGCAAAACATTGGAGGAAGCGGCAGGGATTAAAAATTCGCAAATTGCGGAAGAGTTATCCCTGCCGCCTTAACTGGTAAAAATCCACTGCAGCGTTTTAGCCGAAGATGCAATCAAATCAGCTATTTCTGACTACAAATCCAAGCAAGTTTAGCGAATTTAGTTTTCTTAAAAATAAATAAAAGATATTCTTAATTAGTATTTATGGTATAATTAAACCGATGAATTCAAAAGATCGGGAATGTCTTATTTGCAATAAATTATTTGTTGTCAAATATCAATCTGTCAAAACCAAAACTTGCTCAAAAGCCTGTAAAAATATTCTTGCAGGTCAAATAACAACTATACAATTTGCATCACAACAAGCCCGAGACAATGCAAGAGAGGTCGCATTGAAGCAAAAAAGCGACAATAACTATCTTGATAAGTTCACCAAAGGCATGCAAAAAAGAAAACTTGATTGGAAGTCAAGAGATTTTCATCCCCGTAAAGGTGCCATCATCAGTCAAGAGACTAGAGATAAAATAGGAGATGGAAATAGGGGTTTAAAGAAGGGGATGACCTGGGAACAGATCATGGGTGCTGAGTTAGCAACAAAAAGAAGAAGACAAAATTCCGAATCAATGCAGCAAACCAATGAAACCCTTCTGTCAGATAGAAAATCCGGATATGAAAATATGATCTTCAAATCACTCGTAAACAAAGGCTTTAAACAAAATTCTCAACTTGGAAAATATAATGTTGATTTTATAAATGTTATGGATAAGGTTGTTATAGAATTTTATGGTGATTTTTGGCATGCCAACCCATCTATGTATCAAAGTGATTGGATAAATCCAGTAACAGGTATTGTGGCAAAAGAAAAATGGCTCATGGATAAAAAAAGAATAGATAGTATTGAATCAAAGGGTTATAGGGTGATTACTATCTGGGAATTTGACGTCATAAAAAACAGAAAAATCAACCAAACAGAACTAACAAGGGCATTAACTGGAATAATTTAAAACCGCCCGCCAAAAATGGAATTTCGACAAAGCCCGACAGCTATGCCTGAAAGTGCTCGGTTATGAAATGGAAATAATTTGGGAGCTGGATGCTAAGTAGATGTTAAGGGGTTTCTATTTCTAAAAGACAGCTTTATGTCCGCCCATAGCATATATGGCTTCTTCAATTCTATCTAGGGAGAATGGTTTTCTGACAAATAAGTCAGCTCCTAACTTGGAAGCTTTATCTGACGTAGCAGGCCTTGTGTCATTAGTTGTTATACAAAATTGAACCCAAGGCTTGGTCTTCTTAATAGAGCGTAATACATCAAAGCCGTCTTCCTTTCCTAATCCTAAATCAAGAAATACAACATCTGGATTTACTTCATTGATTAATTTTATTGAATCAGCCACCGTTTCCGCCGACAATATCAGCTCTATAAATGGATATTTTTCTAGCATTATTAATAAAATTCTAGTTGCAATTGGTTCGTCCTCTACTATAACTATTTTCAAACTATGTTTTCCTTTATGTTGGTAGTAATACAGATATAATTTACCCCAACATTACACCCCTCCAGTGATTCTCTATTATATAGATAAAAAATAAAATCTCAATCATTTACGATTTACCGCTTATAATAACCTACAGTTTTCAAAGAACAGATCTAATCCTTCTCACTTACTCTTTTTTATTATTAATTCAATGTTGGCTTCCCCAAACATTGCTTTTGAGAGCTCCACGCTTTCGTTCCAATTCCCCAATTCCTTAGCTTGTTCAACCACAACCCTCTTAATGCCAACTTGAATAATGCCTTTTGCGCATTCTGAGCAAATTGGGAGTCCGTATATGTAAAGAGTGGCGCCATCAAGGGATACGCCTGAGTATGTGGCATTATAAATAGCATTCATTTCTGCATGAACAACTAGTTTATACTTAGTCTCTCGATCATTGTAACGCTCGTCGCTATCGTCTATACCACGAGGGAATCCGTTAAAGCCTTGTGCTAGAACCTCTTTCTTCCCGCCAACGACAACCGCGCCAACTTTGGTGGACGGGTCTTTTGACCATGTTGAAACTTCTTTTGCAAGCGCAAGGTAGCGCAGATCCCACTTACTCATCAGTATTCCTTGTTATATTTATAGTTTAGTTATATTAAGTATTATATCACAAAAATCAAGATTGGTTGATTTACGTTATTGTGATACGGATGGGTGTTTTATTTACTTGACATTTTGTTGACGAGCTCATAATTTTCATTTTCTAGCTGGTTAAATCTTAACACGTAGCCATCTATATTATCTACCAGCATAAAAGTCAAATAGGTCTATATTTTATAATCCAAGAACTTTATTTTCTTCACCCTTTTATTTTCATAAATAAGTATTTTAGGTTATAATAATATCAAGTGAAAATAAAACCAAGGAATCGCAAATGATAAATTCAGATAAAGATCTAAAAAAAGAAATTGAACTCTTGGTAGAAACATACCGTGTAAAGTATGAAACTATCAATAGTAAACTTTTAGAAGATTTTGAATCTGATGAGATAACTCGGGAAGAGTTATCTATAAAAATAAAAGAAAATTACCAAAATAACTTTATTGCGTTGAAGTCAAAATTGTCTGAAATAGAAATAGACCAAAACTATGAAGAGTCAGACCCAGAAGTATTAATTTCTGATATATTCCCAACGTTAAATGATAGGGTTGGGCCAAAGAGGTTAAGAGATTTTATCAATGATGTAGAATCAATATCAGATATTGATGTATATATTTTTGAGGATTCTCAAAATATAGAAGATAAAATACATCAAACTATATCGGCTTTTAATGATTCAATAGTGATGTCTGATGCAATTGGGTCATTGATAGATCGTCAAATATCATCAGAAATATCAGGGAAATCAACCGAAGAGCTCGCCTGGATTAAGGCCTACCAGATAATACTTTCAAAGATGCCGGAAACAGAGAAGCAAACCGAATTAGAGTATTTGGCAAAAGCCAAAAACATGAGCGATCTGGAAAAGAAAATCAGGGTCCGCATGAATGCCTACCAATCATCAATCAGTTTACATAAGCCTTTTGGTACTTATGGCTTTAAGCCAGCTGCTGGTGGTGAGGCTGATGTTCATACAATTTTACCAGATGGAAGTCATTTGATTGTAGCTGCGAATAAATTAGTAGATAATCAGATGGAAGGCACGCAAACCGTTAGGCACCCAATGGAATTAGCACTAAAGAACATATACGGCCCAACAAAGACTCAGAACACTGAAATTTTTGACGAATTCTGTCGCAAGGTAATCGGCGTTAAGACCTTTAATAAAAATAATTTATCAAAGTTGGATCCATTTTTTAAGGAAATTATAGCTGACCCCGCTAAATTTAAGGAGCTGAAGGATGAATTTAGAAAAATACATATTCACACATTTCAAACGTACACCCAGCCGAAATATACGGAAGCGGAATTAGAAAATATATCGTTTTTTGATGGCGCCAATTTAACAACGGAGATAAAAGAATCAAAGCTCCGCCAAATTCAAGCAACCATCCAGTTTAAGGCAAATAATATTAATAATAAGATGGTAGAGAATCGGGATAGTTCCACTATAGGAAAGCAAAAATCAGATGCGGCCGGAACGAGCGTAGATAATAGGGCCCTGACTTGGGCAGGTGTTACTTCATTAATAGATAGTTATTTGGATTCGTTGATTTCTCAGGATACAGACTTGGGATCGCATCCAGTGCAGGCTGTTATAGAAAAAATGACCAAAGGCTCGCTGCCACAACAGGCAGCTTTGGCTACGGTATTAATCGATCGCGTTAATTCTAGGTCTATGGAGTGTTCCCTTGGGCCATCACAGGCAACCAGTCTTCTTGATTTTTTTACAGAATCAAAAATAGGTGAAGGAATAACCTCAAAAAGCAAATTCTTCTCAATCGATGTAAACTCCATGGAGAAAGCGCTAAGGAGTGATGTTAGGCTCCAGAAGAAATCAAGTGAAAAAGAGTTTTTTGAAGGGAAGCTAGAAGATGAAGTCTATTCATCGGGTTTATTGGATGAACTAAATAAGCTTCAACCGGAGTTTGATTTCGAGGCATTAAAAGATAAAGCCAGCATAAAGAAAATTATAACAGCAAACAATATAAATGGTTATGATTATATAATAGAAATCTGCAACTCCATCCAGGCCAACAAAAAAGATAGTAAGACGCCCAAGGTATTAGGCCGCTTGAAGTCTTTTTTTAAAAAGTAAACAAAAAAATCCAAAGAAAAAGTTTGAAATATTTTTTTTAAAAAGTAATATACTATATAGACAACGAAACACCGGAAAAAGAAATGAGAAAAATATTAACCGCTTCATTAATCGGATTATTAGCAACCGTTTTTTTATCTTCTTGCTCTTCTGGAAGTAATGACAACCTTAGAGTTACCCCAGACTTTAATCAACCAGTTTGGAATATGCCACGAATAAGTGCAAACCATCCAACCTATAAAACGATAGTGATTAACCAGCCACTTGCTGTTGTCAGAAAGACAATCAGGCAGACTGCTCAGCGAGAGGGTTTTGATGAATTCAAAGATTTTAGTTCCTCTATTGCGGTCAGGAAGGTTGCAGTATATGGCAACGACCCCGTTTATAAAGAATTTAAGAATTTATCCCCAGGAAAACAGGCAGGCGTTGTGCTTGTTGGAGTGTTGCTTGTTGGTGCTACTATGGGCAGGATCGATCTAAGCCCTACTGGTGGGCAGGACTTTTCTCAGCCAAAACAAATTAAGGCAGTGGTAGGAATTGCTGAGTTTAGGTCCATCGATAAGAATACAACGGAATTAAAGATTAATTTTAATCGAGTATTCTACAACTGGGATAATGGATATGATAAATCAACGGGTTTATTTCACCTATCGTGGGACTATCGGGCTCAGAGGGTGGAAGAGATCAACGATCCTAAAATATATGAACTTGCATTCAGGCGTTTGCAAGGATAACTTCCAAGGTAAAAACTATCTCAGCTGGATAAAGAACGCGGAAAGATTTTCTTCCGTTAAGGGTATGTTATTCTTTTCAAGCAAGTCAAGTGTTTTTAAGACCCAATATTCAGATGATGGGTTATTTTGGTCAATCAAATTCTCAGCAATAAGCGCGGTTGGTTGAGATGCCAATGACGTAACAGTGAATAATAGTGACAGAATGAATAATAGTGGCTTAGTAGATAACATTAAATTAGTAAACATGTTGAAAATATAATTATATATAAACAACCCCCGTTTTACAATCAAAAATAGAATCTAATAAAACTCTAATTTATTGAAAAAGATATTTTCACCCCAATCTCATCAGTAAAGTTCTCAGGCTCGAGTAAGCCAGCATAAGGTATGCATGGGTTTGAATCTGCGATGTGCCAGCTATTCTTATAAATACCAATCTTCCAATTATCTTGTTTAATGCCCAATTCAATACCAAGGCCAACACCATCATCCTGTCTACAAATAGGGTCGATCTGGAACAAAACGCTACCAGTTTGGCTTAACTTGGATAATATCTCTCCATCTTTTAGATATTTTCCAACCCAACTCACATAAATCTTGTTTTTCTCTGTTAAATCACTCTCGATGCCCAACTCAGCATATTTGTAGTTATATTGCTGATGACGATCATAGCTACCACCACTTAAAGCGTTTGCAGTGCCAGTGCTGTATGCCAGATTATCTAAGTTATATTGGCCAACGCCCAAGCCAACATTAATAATGCCACTTTCGGTGTTGATGATGTAACCTATTCCGCCACGATAGTCGCTGAGCTTATCTGTAATGCCCCCGACTTCAGCACCACCAACATCGGCACTGTAATTCACCTTACTTTTGCCTCGTCTAAGGTCGAAATCAAGGGTGAAATCATTAGCTATGGGCATCCTGTCAGCCACGAATAAACTATAATTTGTGCCTTCTATACCCATGAGGTCAGGCTCGTCGTAGGAATAAGAGCCTCCCATTACCCCAATATCAAGGGCAACAGCAGTTCCGCTCAATGCGAGTGCCCACAGCCCAGTCATAATTATTTTTTTCATAATTTGATTATATTATATCTAACAAAAGATTTCAACTTTTTTAAACTATGATTTCAATTTAATGAGAGCAGCATTAGTAACTACTATGATGGAGCTAATAGGCATAGCAATAGCGGCGAATAGCGGCGTAATCAACCCCATCATCGCAAGAGGCACCAGCGTAACATTATAGATCAGCGAAAAAACAATGTTCTGTTTGATGGTCTGGTTGGTGATTCTTGCAAGGTCCAGTGTATCCAAAATTACATTAAGGTCTGGACTTAAACTGACTATATCTGAATTTTGAGCAGCTAAATCGGAACCAGAACTAAAAGAAATGGAAACGTTGGCTTTCTTTAATGCTGGTGCATCATTAACCCCGTCACCAACCATTAATACAACATTGTCTTCGGTAATTTTGGTAATTAATTTAAGCTTATCTTTTGGGGTTTTAGATGAGTAGTAATTATAAATCCCTGTTAAGTCAGCTACATTTGCAACAACATTCTCCTTGTCACCACTAATTATGCATATGTTGTATCCCCTGGTCTTAAGTTTTTCAATAACACTCTTGGCATCAGGCTTGATCGTGTCCGAGATTGCCATGAACCCAAGAATGTCTTTGTCACTAGCACACCAAATACAGGTTCTGCCTAACCCCTCATCTAATAAAGAGGTATCGATTAGGTCTTCGTAATTGGAATATTCCCCTGATTTTAATATAAAGTCAAGGTTGCCAACAAGATACTTGCTATTATCGATGGTGCCTGATATTCCCAACCCAGGATGCGTTTTAAAATTAGAAACGGGTAAGCTATTGTAACTAGTGGAGTGGTTTAAAATAGAATTTCTTATCGGATGTTCGCTCAAATACTCAAGGCTTGCAATAATATCAATGAAATCATTTTCATCAATATTTGAAACCACGTTATTCACAGAAAACTTCCCCGTCGTAAGCGTCCCAGTTTTATCTAAAATTATTGTTTTTACCTTATTAAGGTGATCAAAGCTTTTATGGTTTTTGAACAATATTCGTTTGCTTGCGCCAACCCCTGATGAAACGGCCATAGCCATAGGTGTAGCAAGTCCAAGGGCGCAAGGGCATGTAATAATTAGGACCGAGACCGAAGCCAAAAGAGCCATTTCAAAGCTTGATGGAAACCAGAAAATAAATGTAAGCAAAGAGAGGGCTAGGGTGGATCCAACAAAATAAGGTATAATCTTATCAACTAAGGCAACTAACTTGCTATTATTTGGCTGGGTATTCTTTGCCATATCAATGATAGTTGAAAGAGTTGAATCGCCCAAAAGCCTCTCAACCCTAAACTCAATAAACCCCGATGATGTTACGGAGCCACCAAACACTTTATCTCCAATTTTTTTGTATATTGGTTCGGATTCTCCTGTAATGATAGACTCATCGACAGAACAATCACCAGCATCAACGACGCCATCCAGGCTAATAAGGTCTCCCGCCCGAACAATGATAAGATCGCCAATTTTAACTGACTCGATTGGTGTAGGTATTTCTTCACCAGAAGGGCTCTTTATTAAGACAACTTTGGGCTGAATTTTTGCAAGATTATTGGACAGGGCTAGCGCTCTCTGCCTTGCCCTTGCTTCTAGGTATCGACCAATCAAAATCACAAAAATGAAATTTACCACGGTATCAAAGAAAGCGCCACCTGTGCCAGGGAACAAGATGAACTGATATACCGAGTAAATGTAAGTTGTTAGTGCGCCAATGGCAATCGGCAAGTCCATGTTTAGATGCCGTGCCATGATGCTTTTAACGGCATTTTTTAAGAATGGCCACCCAGAGTAAAATAACGCAGGTGTAGCCAAGAAAAAACTAATTTGTTCAAAAAATCTTGAATATTCACCAGAATCAGCCCCACCATACATGGCAACAGAAATCCAAAGCAAATTCATCATCGCAAAGCCCGCAAAAGCAATTCTATATAATGATGCCTCATTGGATGCCTTAATACTCGTTTCCTCAACGCTTGCTTTATATGGATTGGCAGTGTGCCCAATATCATCCAATAGATTCATTATTGCCGATAATGATGTTGTTTTATTATCCCATACAACCGTAATTCTTTTTTCAGTCAGGTTAACTCTGGCAGTAACGATGCCTTCTAATTTATTTAAGGAACTTTCAATTAAATGAACACAGGAGGCACAATGTATGCTATCTGTCACAAGAACGATTTTATTATCGCTATTTATTTTAGTAACGTAATTTTCCTGATATTCTTGACTATCAAAAATAGAGGCAGATGGGTTACAGGGATTACAATTTTCCATGATAAATAAATGAAACAAATATTTAATAATTATACTACGTTGCAGTCAGTAATCAAGCTTCGTTAATTAGCCCAAGTTACATTTTGTCATGGATGTATATTATTGAAAGGCCAGTGGGTATGGTAGAAATGGTATAAAAGTCGACGCCACTGTATACGCCATTCCGAAGATGAACATAGACACGATCGGCGCCAATATTATTACAACAATAAAGCTTCCGTCATCTAGTGGACTCTCTAGAATTCTAAGGCCATTCCTATCAAAATAACCCATTATAGGTATTAAGGCAATCGCTATTAATGCTAAAATCAATGGTATAGCGAATGCCACACTGACTACTTTTAGATAAGGCATGAAAATATCAGGGCCAGAGATAAACCCCAAAGCTAATATTCCCAAATAAAGAGAAGCGTAATACAAAAAAGATTCTAGAAGTTCATCTGTATTTAACATAGTCTTATCCTATAAATATCGTTATAAAGGCAAGAATCCCGATAAACGCAAAAAATAAAATTTGATTGGATTGATCATCGGCCTCTCTATTTGAACAGTAGGTATTTTTCATGGTCTGGTTCCTTAAATTGTTTCTTATATATAAAATACTATACATCGAATAAGCTTCAATACAACGCGAAATATAAAATTTATCAAAGTATGCCATACAAAAATATAGGGGCGACAAAGCCCATCAACAAAACTAAGAAACACCCATACAATCATGTATATTTTTAAGTATAATTACACAATGCTAAATCTGACGCTCACCCAATGGAAATAATATTAATAATTCTCGCACTAATAGCCGTCGTTATTACCGGTACGCTAAGCAAAGTCGAAGAGGCACATAATAAAATATATGCCCGCGAACACCTTTCCAATCAGAAATATGCCGTATTGGGAAATAAGGCAGTCATATCTATCATAACTTTTTTAGTAACGGGCGTTGGCTTCTTCTTTGTTGACATCGCCGATAGTATATTGGCGTTATTAGCACTAAGCATGGTGCGGTTCGTGCCATGGGCTTGGTATATGTATTTGAACGGCAGTTACGCGAATGCTAAGCACCAGGCGAGCTCTAATTTTACTATGTATAACAACTTCGCCGGCCCGATTGGAGCCATGGTAGTGATTGGCATCGCCGACTTCATAGCTGGTAGTAGTGCAAGTATTCATTTTTATTTTATCGCTCCATTGACAGTTGTATTTCTAATGTACAGTCTGAGAGACAAGGGCGTATCAGGTATCAGTTTTGAATTAAAGTTAATATTGGTGGCACGCGCAACGTTAAGTGCCTGCGAAATATGGATATTGATATATTGCCTGGACTATGTTGATATTAAGAACCCAACAATTCTTCCAGATGTATTGATTACCTTCTTTTTAGTGATTTGTTTATCATCTTTTTATAGTTTTTTATATTTCTTAAAGGATTATTTAAGGGACTATAAAAACGGCCTAGCATCAAGGGTAACCCTAAATGGTATTTACGGCGGTATCCACGATTCAATATTTTTCTATGGTTTTGCGATTGGCGGCCCAATATTTATGATGGCCGAGCAGGCTCTGATAATCCCAACTCAAAATATGTACTTGCTCTATAAAGAGGACAAGTTGAATTTAGAGGTAATAAAATACAATTTAACACAGCCACTTGTTGATAGCCGCGGAGGAAAAGATTTTGTAATTTCATCCACGGATATTATTGTTTATTACTTGGCCAAAACCATAATAGCCCTAGGTAAATAGATATATTTATATATTATATAATATATAATATATTCATAAAAGTAAATTACCCCCAATTAAGATGAATACCACTGAAAATAATGCGCTAAAAGAAAAAACCAGTCACAGTAGCCTCTCCAATCACATGAGGAAAGCCGAATACACACAAAAGGCAGATGGCACTTTACATATTCATATACCAGCGAGAAGCCAAGTGCTACCTTACATCATACTCTTCACTGTTGCTCCAATGTTCACCGCTGTGCTTTATATGGAACTCGTGGAGAAGGGAATGTCAGCCGGACTAGCTTTTGGCTTCGCTTTTTTATCCTTGGCTGTGTTTATGCTGATCCGTATGCTCCGAAAAGATAAAAAACGCGCAGAAACCGGGGAGGATGATATTATTCTTCACCCTGGCGAAAAATCAATATTCTTCGGAAAACAATTAAATCTTGACACAGCTATCCCATTCAAGGATATTGCCGCAATTCAGTTGCTCGAGAACACATATAAAAAAACCAGAGGCAGCGGCGAAAATCGCCAAATTATCTATGTCACTGCCTCTGAGGCAAACTTAGTATTTCACGATGGTAAACGAAAAAATATTATCGATTCCACACAAAAAGGTTTAGTTATGAAAATAGCCAATGACTTTGCGCCACAGATTGATGTTCCAATATGGGACGAGATTGGACCATCTTCATTAGAGGCCTTTCTAAGCTAGATAAAAATCACTAAATCACGCAAATAGTTTTATACTTGGCAGGCAGTATATTTTTATTCTCTACAGGTCAATAGCTTTCGCGAGATCCATCAGCGTCGACGGACGAATATCCATAATCTCCTGACTTATAGCCTCATATGGCTTTATAATGGTCGGATGAAGAAATATTGATTTATCAATCGTAGAGATGGTTGCATTTGCAAATGAAAAAATTTCCATATTTAATCTATCAATAAATCTTTCTTTAATTAGGTTGGATATAGCAGTGTCTTTTTCCATTGAGGTGCTCAATTGATAATGTTCAGCCGGAACAAGCATATCAATATAAGTTCTAACGGTATATGAGATAGACATCCTTATATTTTCAGTTGCTTCATGAAATATTGGTTCGAAATTTGTATTTTCTGAAATAAGCATTTCTGGTGAAAATAATATCTCTTCAATCTTCTCAATTTCCATCAAGCACATAGACTGCATTTCATAAAAGAATTTTTCCAACTCATGACTTATATCCTCAGATACTCGATTTAGATTCATTATATTTCCCATGATTATTTAGTATATTTATATTATACAACTTTATTCATACCACGACCTTGACATGCAACGTTGTAACAAATAAAATATAACCATATACAGCGAAGTTGGAGTTATATGGACTATATTAAGCAGACGCTAAACAAAGTTAGAATGTCAAGTTGTGCCACAGATCAAACTTATTTCCAGGCAGTAGAGGAAGTTCTGGGAGACATCCAGCAGGTTATTTTAGCAAACGAAAAGTACCAAGAACAAAATATATTAGAGAGGATAGTTATAGCCAATCGCAGTTTTGTTTTCAAGGTTGAGTGGATAGATGACTCCGGACATATTCAGACCAACACCGGATATAGAATTCAATTCTCAAATGCTCTCGGTCCTTATAAGGGCGGACTAAGGTTCCATCCTTCCGTAGACAGCGGCATATTAAAATTCTTAGCATTCGAGCAAACCCTAAAAAACTCTTTATCAGGGCAAAAGCTCGGCGGCGCCAAAGGCGGCTCAAATTTTAATCCTAAGGGAAAGAGTGATGCCGAAATAATGCGGTTTTGCAAGGCATTCATGACCGGACTATATCCATACATTGGCGCTGGGATTGATGTTCCTGCTGGAGACATAGGGGTTGGAGAGAAAGAGATAGGCTATATGTATCATCAATACAAAAAGTTGGGTGGCAAAAATGAATGCTGCATAACTGGTAAGCCCATTATCCTTGGTGGTTGTTTGTTAAGAAAAGAGGCCACTGGATATGGTTTAGTTTACATTGTGGAGGAGATCCTTAAGTCTGTTGATGATAGTATAAATAGTAAGATATGTTGCGTAAGTGGCGCTGGTAATGTTGCAATACACACCATAGAGAAAATATCTGAGATGGGCGGCATTGCTGTTACATGCTCTAATTCAAAAGGTATGATTCTTGACTCTCTGGGTATTTGTGCTAATACATTAAAGGACATAAGAGAAAACCGAGCACCGTTAGAAACCTATCTTGATACTCACCCAACGGCAATACACGTAAAGATTGAAGATTACCCAGAAACAGGCAACCCTGTCTGGAATACTCCATGCCATGTTGCACTACCATGTGCTACTCAAAATGAAGTAAGTAAGATTGATGCCCAAAACTTGGTTAAAAATGATTGTTTTCTGATTGCAGAGGGTGCTAATATGCCTTCTACAAGGGAGGCCGTAGAAATATTCAGGGAACATAAAATAAGAGTTTGTCCTAGCAAGGCTGGCAATGTTGGCGGCGTTGCAATAAGTGGGATCGAAATGGAGCAGAACTCTACCATGAGATATTATACAAGGGAGGAGGTAGATGGAAAACTTCGGAGTCTTATGATTAATCTATTCTCAAGGATTCAAAAAACCAACCTCGAATTTGACTTGGATGATGATTATATTAAGGCTACGAACATAACCAGTTTTATAAATGTTGCTGATGCGATGATCAGCGAAGGTTATTAACGTTCATAAGTATTCATGAAATGTATATATATTTGACTTCGCAGGCAAATATATATACCATTTATTTATTTATTTGAAGCAGTAACCACACATGTCCTTATTTGTCATCATATACATCACATCGAGCTTACTAGCGCTATATTATCGCCTTGTAAATAAAAATTTAGAGTATGCTAAGCCACTAGCATATTTTTCAATCTTTATATCATTCATAGTCACATCTTTACACCCTGATTTTCTTACATTTCTGTCAATTGTGTACAGTTATTTAGTATTAAGGTTAATAACATCATCACACAAGGTAAATGTCGGCGATGGAGTAATAGGCTGGTCTGGCAGGGAGAGAAACAATAAAATGGACCCAGGGCATTATTTGAAATATTTTAAAGATTTTTCAAATAACTATAAGCTCAGGGGAGAGTTAGAAGAAGTTATGAATTCTGAAATGTTTGGCGACGGCGGCGGAACACATTGGGCAGTTACAATGGCTGAATGCCCATCATATAAAGGTATCTTTTCTTCCTTGTTTCAAGGGCGAGCTCCACTATCGGCACACGATACAGCACACATGCTCTTGGGGAGAGGTTTCAATTTGGTAGATGAAATCGCCGTCGTTGCAGTAGTTATGGGTTCAACTAAAAAAGTAGGATTAGGCCGTACTATTATTTATTACATTTTCCAATGGTTGTTCTATCCTAAGTGGCTTAGATTGCCACTTGGATACTTCGAGTTGTTTTATAGTTACGTAAAGTTCGGAAAACTGATAAAGAAAGATCTGTCAAAAATAAAAGTAAAAGAATTAGATCCAGAATTAACAATACATGAATTCAGGGATTCGTTGGGTATTTTCAGAGACGAGTTACTGCCATACTTAAAAAAAGAGGTTTTGGAATACGGGGTTAATTCAAGAATAATAGAGGGCATGATTTTGAGTCAGGCTGATATTGCTATGATCGAACATTCAGCAAATTTCGTTTCTATCTTTAGTAGGGAGTTGGCTGGGGATTTAACTGATTATGATTTAATATATTCAGTATCAAACAATTTAACTCAGGGTAAGATTTATAAGTGGGTTTCACCAAACACCGAAGAAAATCAACTGCGTAAAAAACAGGTTTTAGAGTTACATAATAATAACTCAAACGCCTCTATTGTTTTAATAGACGAGGTTTTATATAACTCCAAGTTTGAAGAATACGAGGAATATGTGTCCTACAATAATAGGGTGAAGATGGCAAAAAATAAACAAGATGAGTGGATTGTTATTAGTTAATTTCCATATTGATTAAAGTATTCTGTTAAGTGCTTCCCAAAGCCTTCAACCGATAATCCCGTTAATTCTTCATAAAAACCTAACCCAGGATTATAATTAATTTCTATAATATTGAATTCATCCTCATCATATACATCAATCGCAAAATACTCTTTATGAAAATCACTTTTTTTTAATTTTTCCACCAACAACCTCTGAAGACGTAAAATCTCGCCAACCCACTCATCGCTCAACGCACCCATTAATTCCCTAGTTCCACCGGAGCCAATGTTTGACTTAAACGTTTCGCCATTACTGGTCCTTCTGTAATAAAAGATCCGATCACTAAATACTATCACCCTAACATCTCTCCCAAAACTATTTGGATTATAGTGTTGTATCAACAAATCCCTTACGTCATATTCGTTTAAAGCCCAGAATTCATCTTCTTGATTGGAAATTAAATGCACCTCTTCACCACCAGACCCTTTATTTTTTTTTATAACAAAGGGGTATTTTAGATCTTTATCAAGTTTCTTATCTTTATAAAGATAAGTCTGCTGCTGTTTAAAGTTATTGGTAGATAGAAAATTTGCTACAAGATTTTTATCATCAAAAAACTTCCAGATTTCCGTATCTGACTTTATATAAACTACCTTATTTATTCC
>JYMV01009888.1_pt1 | contig 56654 bp, 44 predicted proteins | sample 338911 | NCBI WGS metagenome assembly JYMV01 (sample SAMN03354496, study PRJNA234377) | hydrothermal vent metagenome | biome: Deep sea; feature: Hydrothermal plumes at the Eastern Lau Spreading Center, Western Pacific Ocean; material: Seawater | place: Tonga | collected 2009 | depth 2000 m m | reverse complement strand
TGACCAATAGTCCCAACATTTACATGCGGCTTGGTTCGCTGAAATTTCTCTTTCGCCACTTTCTCTTCCCTCTCGTGATTCAGTGGTTAACTTGCTTTTCTCATCATGACTTCCGTCACACTGGCAGGCGCCGGAAGATACTGACTAAACTCCATGGAATATGTTGCTCTACCCTGCGTAACTGAACGCAAAGAGGTCGCATAACCAAACATCTCGGACAAAGGCACTTCTGCTCTCACAACTTTCCCGCTCGGGATTTCATCCATATCTGAAATCATGCCTCGCCGCGAATTCAGGTCTCCTGTCACGCTCCCCATATATTTTTCAGGTGTAACCACCTCGACGCGCATGATAGGCTCCAGCAGCGTAGGGCTTGCTTTTAGACAGGCCTCCCTGAATCCCTGCATGGCTGCTGCTTTAAACGCGTGCTCTGAGGAATCGACCTCATGGTAGGATCCATCGTATAGGGTGACTTTGACATCGATTACAGGGTAACCCGCGATCACGCCTGAACTCATTGCTTCGACTACGCCTTTTTCGACGGCAGGAATGTATTCTCGAGGCACAGCGCCGCCTTTTATCGCATCCACAAACTCGAATCCATCACCTTTCTTCTGCGGTTCAATCCGAAGACAGACATGGCCATACTGGCCACGCCCGCCAGTTTGTTTGGCATGCTTATGCTCCTGCTCAACTGCACGATTCAATGTCTCACGGTAAGCCACCTGTGGTTTACCAATATTGGCATCGACACTGAATTCACGGCGCAACCGGTCGATGATGATCTCTAGGTGGAGTTCGCCCATACCGGAGATGATTGTCTGGCCCGATTCTTGGTCAGTGAAAACCCGAAAGGACGGATCTTCTTGCGACAGCTTACCGAGGGCAACGCCAAGTTTTTCCTGGTCGTTCTTGGTCTTAGGTTCAACTGCTTGCGAGATTACAGGTTCTGGAAATTCCATTCGCTCCAGAGTGATTACATTGGCAGGATCACATAGGGTATCCCCGGTCGTGACGTTTTTAAGCCCGACTGCCGCTGCAATATCACCTGCTCGTACCTCCTTAATATCAACCCTTGAATTTGCATGCATCTGAAGGATACGCCCGATGCGTTCCTTTTTGTCCTTAACCGGGTTGCAGACGGTATCTCCTGTTTTCAGGATGCCTGAATACACTCGGAAGAAAACCAGCTGACCAACATATGGATCGGTCATGATCTTAAAGCCCAGTGCTGCAAAGGGTTCATCATCACTTGATTGGCGCGTGGATTCTGTTTCACCGTCTGCCAGCAAACCATGAATAGCAGGCACCTCTGTGGGGTTCGGCATATAGTCAATCACAGCATCCAGCAGGGTCTGGACACCTTTATTCTTGAATGCAGAACCACAAGTCACCAAAACAAGTTCGTTGGCAATCGTTCTCGCACGCAGGCCTGCTTTGATTTCTGCATCCGACAGATCACCCTTTTCCAGGTACTTGTCCATCAATTCTTCCGACGACTCTGCAGCAGCTTCAACCAGCTTTTCGCGACCCTCTGCACATTTTGCGACCAGATCGGCTGGAACTTCATGTTCTTCAAACTCGGTTCCCATTGTCGCGATATCCCAATGAATAGCTTTCATACGTATAAGGTCAACTATTCCAGAAAAGGAATCTTCCGCGCCAATTGGCACCTGCAGTGGCAGTGCACTCGATCCAAGGCGATCGGATATCTGTTCCACTACACGAAAATAATCGGCGCCGGTGCGGTCCATCTTGTTGATGAACGCAAGCCGCGGAACATTGTATGTGTCGGCCTGACGCCAGACTGTTTCTGATTGCGGCTCTACACCGCCTACTGCACAGAAAACAGCTACAGCGCCATCGAGAACACGCAGAGACCGTTCTACTTCGATAGTAAAATCAACGTGTCCCGGTGTGTCTATGATATTAACGCGGTGCTCTTCGTAGTCCTTTCGCATACCACTCCAGAAACACGTTGTTGCAGCTGAAGTGATTGTAATGCCGCGTTCCTGTTCCTGTTCCATCCAATCCATGACGGCATTACCGTCATGGACCTCACCGAGTTTGTGGGATATCCCGGTATAGAAAAGGATACGCTCGGTCGTCGTGGTCTTGCCGGCGTCTATGTGTGCCATGATGCCGATATTCCGATAACGGTTAAGAGGAGTTGTCCGTGCCACGTTGCGATACCCGGTCGTCAGTTGATAAATCTAGAATCGGTAATGGGAAAACGCCTTGTTCGCTTCCGCCATGCGATGAACTTCATCTTTCTTACGGGCTGCCCCACCCCGTTTTTCAGCTGCATCCATCAACTCCCCGGCCAACCTCTGTGTCATGGACTTTTCATTGCGGCTTCTTGCAGAGTCCACCAGCCAGCGCATGGCCAGTGCGTTACGCCGACTGGGCCGTACTTCTACAGGCACCTGGTAAGTAGCACCACCTACACGACGACTTTTGACTTCTACCACTGGCCGAATGTTGTCTAATGCTTCGTAAAACACATCGAGCGGTTTTTCTGCCCCGCGCTCACCAACAATATCCAGCGCACCATAGATGATTCGCTCAGCGATCGCTTTCTTACCGTCGAGCATCAATACATTTATAAACTTGGCGACTGTCTGATCCCCAAACTTGGGATCCGGCAGAATAGCCCGTTTTGGTACTTCTCTTCTTCTCGGCATCTGACTTCGGTTCCGTTATGTTTGTGTCGACCCGGTTCGCTGAACCGGATTCGATACCTGTTTATCGTCGACGTCCCGGTCAACAGCTACAACTGTGTGACACCGTCACACGCGGGCAACGGGACGGCAACCAACATAGCATGCCCAATGGTGGTGAATACCGCCATTGCGCAAGTCCGGTGAGACAGCCTTTTGTCGCTAGCAGCCGATCAGCCACCTTCGCGACTTCTGCAGCAATCTTTAATCAGGCAAGATCGCTTTTTTCACCGTGACCAGTCAGCCACACTGGTCAATTTTCGGTTAATGTATTCCGGCCTCTACAGCTGGCCGGAGCCTATCACTACGACTTCGGTTTTTTCGCTCCATACTTTGACCGGCCCTGCCGGCGGTCTCCAACACCCGAGGTATCAAGTGTTCCCCGAACAGTATGGTAGCGAACACCTGGTAAATCTTTGACTCTCCCACCCCGGATCAGAACCACAGAATGTTCCTGGAGATTGTGCCCTTCTCCACCGATGTAGCTTGTCACCTCATAACCATTCGTTAATCGAACGCGTGCGACTTTTCGCAGTGCCGAATTTGGTTTCTTCGGCGTAGTCGTGTAAACACGAGTACAGACCCCCCGTTTCTGCGGACATGAGGCCAGCGCCGGCACGTTACTTTTCTTGACCTGCCGTGAGCGCGATTTTCTGACGAGTTGATTGGTTGTTGGCACTGTTTAAGACCTACCTCTGTTCGACTGGTCCACCAGCTCAATCGAGCCGGGAAAGGGCCGAGATTCTAGGCAGATAAACGATTTTTGTCAAGAATTCACCGCCCACAACGTTCAGTTTCTGCATCAGGCTTGCACAGCCTTAGTGGGTTGCTCTTCCTGATCACTCGAAAAATCTGTGCTGAAGCTCAGTTCAACAAGTTCTGGCTTCTCAGTGGCAGTGGCTTGCTCCTCACGTTTACGTTGGCGCTCCTCATGATACGCAAGTCCGGTTCCAGCAGGTATCAACCGACCAACGATGACATTCTCCTTAAGACCTCGAAGGTGATCGACCTTACCCTGCATGGAGGCCTCTGTCAGAACGCGTGTCGTCTCCTGGAACGATGCTGCTGAGATAAACGACTCCGTACTCAGAGATGCTTTGGTGATACCCAGAAGCACCGGTTCAAAAACCGCCGGTTCTTTCCCATCCGCGACCAATTGCTCATTCTGACCGAGAAGCGTTGCCCGTTCGACCTGATCGTTCAACAGATACGCCGTATCACCACTTTCAACGATCCGTACCTTTCGCAGCATCTGGCGAATGATTACTTCGATGTGTTTGTCGTTGATCTTGACACCCTGCAGACGATAAACATCCTGCACCTCGTTGACGATATAAGCAGTCACTTCCTCTACGCCAAGCAGTGTCAATATATCCGACGCGATAGGAGGGCCCTCGACTACTTCGTCACCTTTTTCGATGTACTCACCATCAAATACAGTGACGGGGCGACCCTTCGGTATCTGCATTTCGTGTTCTTCATTGTCTTCAGTCGTGATCACCAGCCTTATCTTGGTTTTCACCTCTTTACCGAAGGACACAACACCGCTATGGGTCGCAAGTATCGCCGGATCTTTAGGTTTGCGCGCTTCAAATAGTTCAGCCACCCGTGGCAGACCACCTGTAATATCCCTGGTCTTGGATCCCTCTTGCGGTATTCGAGCAAGAACGTCCCCGGCCTCGACCTTGTCACCATTCTCAATGGTTACTGATGCACCCGGTGGCATCTGATAGCGGGCCGGTGCTTCAGAGCCAGGTATAAGCTTTGGTTTTCCCCGGCCGTCTACCAGCTCGATCGTCGGTTTGATGTCCTGAGCGATACCACGGCGCTGCTTGCCATCGAGTACCAGATAGGTGGTCGTCCCTGTCAATTCGTCTTTCTGCTGACTGACAGAGTTGCCCTCGACTATATTTTCGAATCGAACTTTCCCGGCAACTTCAGTAATGATCGGATGCGTGTGCGGTTCCCAGGCAGCAATAATCTGGCCGCTGGTCACTTCGTCACCATCATCGACTCTCACCGCCGCACCGTACGGAACCTTATAACGCTCACGGTCAACACCATGGATATCATGAACGATAAGCTCGCCCGATCGGGAGACAACGACATTGTGGCCGTTCTGCTTACGGACAGAACGGACCCTGCTGAACGACACGGTACCACTGTTCTTAACCTCAACATGACTCGAAGCTGCAATCCTAGACGCAGCACCACCGATATGAAACGTACGCATGGTCAGCTGAGTGCCGGGCTCACCGATACTCTGCGCTGCCATCACACCCACGGCCTCGCCCCTGTTGACCACTTGCCCGCGTGCCAGATCTCTACCATAGCAGGTAGAACACACGCCAAAACGGGTCTCACAGGTCACCGGTGAGCGCACCATGACCTGATTGACGTTGTGCTCTTCAAATAATGAAACAACTTCTTCATCGACTATACCGTTCGCGGGCAGCAGTTGCTGACCATCCACTGGGCTGACCACCTCTTCAGCAATCGTACGACCAAGAATTCGATCAGCCAGCGGTATTACGACCTCACCACCCTGGACGATTGCCTCACGTTGCAGGCCCCTGGTTGTTTCGCAGTCGCCGGTCGTGATCACCAGGTCCTGGCACACATCAACCAGGCGACGAGTCAGATAACCGGAGTTCGCTGTCTTCAGCGCAGTGTCGGCTAAGCCCTTACGTGCACCGTGTGTTGAAATAAAGTACTGTAGAACATTGAGACCCTCTCTGAAGTTCGCTGTAATCGGAGTCTCGATGATCGAACCATCCGGTTTCGCCATCAGACCACGCATCCCGGCAAGCTGTCGAATCTGGGCATGACTGCCCCTGGCACCGGAATCAGCCATCATGTAGATCGAGTTAAACGATTCCTGATCAACCGTTTGATTCTGGGAATCGATAACCTTTTCGACTTTGAGCTGGTCCATCATCGCTCCGGCAACTTCATCACTGGCGTGGGTCCAGATATCGACGACCTTGTTGTAACGCTCTCCGTCAGTCAGCAGCCCAGATCCATACTGCTCCTGGATTGACTTCACTTCGCTTTCAGCCTTCGCCAGGACATCCGCCTTGATAGACGGCACCATCATATCGTCTACGCCGATCGAAACACCTGCCTTGGCTGCCATCGAGAACCCGGTATACATCAACTGGTCACAGAAAATAACAGTTTCTTTTAAGCCGACTTTCCGATAGCACTCATCGATCAGGCCTGAAATCGCCCGTTTTCTCATCACCTGATTGACCAGTTCAAAAGAGAGCCCTTTGGGCAGAATTTCCGACAGCAAAGCACGACCCGCCGTAGTCTCGTAGAGTGTTGTAATGCTTTCAAAATCTCCATCGGCAGTCACTCGTGACTCTGTAATGCGGGCTTTGATACGCGCATGCAACGACAGAACGCCAGTGTCAATCCCACGTCGAACCTCCAACACATCGGATAGGACCATCCCCTCGCCCACTGCATTCACTTTTTCACGGGTCATGTAGTAAAGACCCAACACGATGTCCTGTGACGGAACAATGATTGGATCGCCATTAGCTGGCGATAGGATGTTGTTTGAGGACATCATCAGTGATCGTGCTTCCAGTTGGGCCTCAACTGATAACGGGACGTGTACCGCCATCTGGTCCCCATCAAAGTCCGCGTTATAGGGCGTACAAACCAGGGGGTGTAGTTGTATCGCCTTTCCTTCAATCAGTATGGGTTCAAATGCCTGAATCCCCAGCCGATGCAGCGTTGGTGCACGATTTAAAAGTACCGGGTGTTCGCGAATAACCTCATCGAGAATATCCCAGACTTCCGGCTCTTCCATCTCCACCATTTTTTTAGCTTGCTTGATCGTTGAAGCCAGGGCCCGCATCTCCAGTTTATGAAAGATGAATGGTTTAAAGAGTTCCAGTGCCATCTTCTTAGGTAACCCACACTGGTGCAGTTTGAGTGTCGGCCCGACCACAATGACAGATCGGCCAGAGTAGTCGACTCGTTTACCGAGCAGGTTGTGACGAAAACGACCCTGTTTCCCCTTAATCATATCTGCCAGAGACTTCAGTTGCCGTTTGTTCGGACCAGTGACAGCCTTTCCTCGGCGACCATTATCAAGCAGCGCATCCACCGACTCCTGCAGCATACGTTTTTCATTTCGGACGATGATCTCCGGCGCATTAAGATCGAGTAGTCGGCGCAAGCGATTGTTACGGTTGATCACACGCCGATAGAGGTCATTGAGGTCTGATGTTGCAAATCGACCGCCTTCTAGGGGTACAAGAGGCCTCAAGTCCGGGGGCAAAACCGGCAGCACCTCCATGATCATCCATTCCGGCTTATTCCCAGAATGGATAAATGCTTCGACCACCTTGAGTCGTTTGATCAGTTTTTTGGTCTTTGTCTCTGATGTCGACTCAGCAAGCTGCTCGCGCAGTAAAGCAGATTCCGTTTTAGGATCCAGTGCTTTCAATAATTCCCTGATCGCCTCGGCACCCATTCCTGCCTCAAAGTCTGCGCCGTATTCTTCGACAGCATCATAGTAGGCTTCCTCAGCCAGCAACGTGCCGGTTTCGAGCTCAGTCATCCCGGGATCAGTAATGACATAGGCCTCGAAGTACAGCACGCGCTCGATCTCGCGTACGGTCATATCGAGTAACACACCCAACCGGGATGGCAGCGACTTCAAAAACCAGATATGAGCTACCGGGCTGGCCAGTTCGATGTGGCCCATGCGCTCTCGACGCACTTTCGACAAAGTGACTTCAACGCCGCATTTCTCACAAATCACGCCCCGATGCTTCAGACGTTTGTATTTACCGCATAAGCACTCGTAATCACTGATCGGGCCAAACAACTTTGCACAAAACAGCCCGTCGCGTTCCGGTTTGAAGGTACGGTAATTTATGGTTTCGGGTTTCTTAACTTCACCCCAGGACCACGATCGTATTTTGTCAGGTGACGCAAGTCCGATCCTGATCGAATCAAAATCTTCTTCTACGATATTGTGCTTTCCGAACTGGCTGAACAGATCTTTCATAACAATTCCCCGAGCTTTAAATCTGTGGTGGGCATAGATGGCAAATAATTAAGCACTGGCTTACCGTCCCTGCCGCCGTTCGATGTTCAGGCCTAGTGACCTGATCTCTTTTTCCAATACATTGAATGATTCGGGCACGGCTGCTTCCATGCGATGGTCACCCCTGACAATGTTTTCATACATCGCCGTTCGACCAATCACATCATCTGATTTGACCGTCAGCATTTCCTGGAGGGTATAAGAAGCTCCATAAGCCTCTAGCGCCCAAACCTCCATTTCGCCGAATCGCTGACCACCGAACTGCGCCTTACCGCCCAAGGGCTGCTGGGTGATCAGACTGTAGGGACCAGTTGAACGGGCATGCATCTTGTCATCGACAAGATGATTAAGCTTAAGCATGTACATGTAGCCTACAGTCACCGGACGATCGAATTTTTCACCTGTTCGACCGTCAATCAAAAACGTCTGACCGCTTTCCGGTAACCCTGCTAATTTAAGCAGTTTCTTGATTTCGGCTTCCGACGCGCCATCAAATACTGGCGTCGCAATAGGCACACCACCGCGCAGATTATCCGCCAGTTCGATAATTTCATCATCAGAAAGCGTATCAAGATCTTCAGTCTTGCCAACATGGTTATAGATATCCTCCAACTTTTTGCGGATATCAGGCGGCGCTGCCTGACTGTCAATCATTTTTCCGATCTGGCGGCCCAAATGGTTTGATGCCCAGCCCAAGTGGGTCTCCAGCACTTGCCCCACATTCATTCGTGATGGCACGCCCAGAGGGTTAAGCACAATATCTACCGTAGTTCCATCCTCAAGATATGGCATATCTTCGACTGGAACAATTTTGGAGATCACACCTTTATTACCGTGGCGGCCGGCGATCTTATCCCCAGGCTGCAGTCGACGTCTGACCGCGACAAACACCTTGACCATCTTTAACACACCTGGAGAAAGGTCATCACCAGCTTCGAGTTTTCTTCGCTTCTCTTCGAAAAATTCATCAAACTGCCGGGCCTGTTCTTGGAGATGGTTACGAATTCCTTCCAATACAGTATTCGCTGACTCATCGCGCAACCGGATTTCAAACCACTTGTCGCGTGGCAGTTCCTGGAGATAGGGCCTGCTTACCTTATCGCCGGCCTTCAGGTCACCTGGTCCGCCTTCGGCGACCTTGCCGCTGAGCAGTCGGGTAATACGATCGTAAGTATCGTCCTCGACTATCTTTTGCTGATCGCGGAGGTCCTTCTTGATTCCTGCAAGTTCTCCAGCCTCATTAGCCAGTGCGCGAGTATCCTTGTCGACACCATCCCGTGTGAAAACCTGAACATCGATCACGGTACCGGACATGCCTGAAGGCATCTTCAACGATGTATCCTTAACGTCGGATGCCTTTTCGCCGAAAATCGCGCGTAACAGCTTCTCTTCTGGTGTAAGTTGAGTCTCGCCCTTTGGCGTGACCTTCCCTACCAGGATGTCGCCTGGCTCTACTTCTGCACCGATATAGACGATCCCGGACTCATCGAGTCGAGACAAAGCGGACTCACCAACATTGGGTATATCGCGGGTCACATCCTCAGAACCCAGTTTGGTATCACGTGCGTAACAACTGAGTTCCTCGATATGGATTGAGGTATATACATCGTCCTTCACCAAGCGCTCTGAAATCAGTATGGAATCTTCAAAGTTGTAGCCATGCCAAGGCATAAACGCAATCAGCACATTCCTTCCCAATGCCAATTCACCCAAATCTGTAGACGGCCCATCCGCGAGCACGTCATTCTTGGCGATTCTGTCACCGACCTTTACCAATGGGCGCTGATTGATCGTCGTGTTTTGGTTCGATCGCGTGTACTTGACCAGATTATAGATATCGACACCCGAATCACTCGCACCTACTTCTTTGTCGTCAACTTTGACAACGATTCTTGAGGAATCCACTGCGTTGACTACGCCCGATCTTTGCGCAATCACCACGACCCCTGAATCCGTGGCTACTATTCGCTCCATACCAGTACCCACTAATGGCGTTTCCGTCTGCAGGGTCGGCACAGCCTGGCGCTGCATGTTTGATCCCATCAGAGCCCGGTTAGCGTCATCGTGCTCAAGAAACGGAATCAGCGAGGCCGCAACCGATACGATCTGCGATGGTGCAATGTCGATATAGTCGATCTTATCTGGCGTCGACAACGTAAATTCATTCTGATAACGACAGGAAACTAGATCGTCGATCAACTTGCCTTTATTGTTGACTCGCGCATTGGCCTGGGCGATGACATATTTGCCCTCTTCTATCGCTGACAGGTACGTGACATCGTCGGTCACGGTCTGGTCCACCACCTTGCAGTAAGGTGTTTCCAGAAAACCATACTCATTGGTACGTGCATAGATCGCCAGAGAATTGATCAAACCGATATTTGGGCCCTCAGGGGTCTCGATCGGACAGACCCGGCCGTAATGAGTCGGGTGCACATCGCGGACCTCAAATCCTGCCCGTTCCCGCGTCAATCCGCCTGGACCCAGAGCAGAAACGCGCCGCTTATGGGTTACTTCTGAAAGCGGGTTGGTCTGGTCCATAAATTGAGACAGCTGGCTTGATCCAAAGAACTCCTTGATCACCGCTGATACAGGTTTCGCGTTAATCAGGTCCTGTGGGGTGAGATTTTCAGATTCCGCCATCGATAAACGCTCACGCACTGCACGTTCTACTCGAACCAACCCAATTCGGAACTGATTCTCTACCAATTCACCAACTGAACGAACTCTACGATTGCCCAGGTTGTCAATGTCATCGGTTTCACCCTGACCATTCTTCAGTGACACCAAAACTTTGATCACGTCAACTATGTCCTGCTGGCTGAGCGTTCCGGGACCTTCATCACTGGTCCGCTCTAAACGCCGATTCATCTTCATCCGTCCAACAGCAGAAAGATCATAACGATCGATATTAAAAAACAAGTTACGGAACAGTTGCTCGGCTGCGTCCTTGGTTGGTGGCTCTCCAGGCCGCATCATCCGATAAATCTCGACCTGTGCCTCAAGCGCACTGTTGCTTGGATCGGCCCGGAGGGTTTCTGAAATATAGGGACCATGATCCAGATCGTTCGTGTAGATCGTCTCAAATTCAACCAATCCTGCTGCCCTGAGGCTTTCCAGAAGTTCAGTGGTGATCTGATCGTTTGCACTAGCCAGCAATTCACCTGTCGAAGTATCTACCTGATCCCGCGACAGTGACCGCCCCAGCAGAAATGAATCCGGCACCTTAATTTCTTCTAGCCCCGCCTTTTCCAGCTCCCGGATATGCCGCGCCGTTAAGCGCTTTTCTGCTTCAATGATCACCGTGCCCCGCGCATTGACGATATCAAATTCCAGTTCCTGACCCCGCAGCCGATCTGCAACAAGAGAAATAGTGGCACCCTCGGATTGAAGCTGGATATGGTCTGTTTCAAAAAACAAGGCCAGTATCTCTTCAGTCGAGTAATCTAGAGCCCGTAAAACGATCGTAGCGGGAAGCTTACGCCTGCGGTCAATACGCACGAACAGCAGATCTTTCTGATCATATTCAAAATCCAGCCACGACCCGCGATACGGGATGACCCGCGCATTGAAAAGTAGCTTGCCTGACGAATGGGTTTTTCCCTTATCATGATCGAAAAACACGCCCGGAGAGCGATGCAGCTGGGAGACAATTACACGCTCGGTCCCGTTGATCACAAAAGTTCCTTTTTCTGTCATCAAAGGCATTTCACCCATGTAGACTTCTTGTTCTTTCATGTCGCGAAGTGTCTTTGCCCCGCCTGAGTCGCTCTTTTCAAACACAATCAGGCGCAGTGTCGCGTAAAGCGGCGCAGAATAGATCAAACCGCGCTGTTGACACTCCCGCATATCGAATGTGGGCTGGCCCAGACGGTATCCAACAAAATCTAGCGAAGCAGCACCACTGTAACTTTCGATGGGAAACACTGATTTAAACGCCGCCTGAAGACCTTCATCGATCCGCTGCATCGGTGCAACACCCTCCTGCAGGAGCTTGCGGTAGGATGACTTCTGGATCTCCAGCAAGTTCGGGGCAGTTGAACTGCCCGCGCGTTTGCTGAAGCTTTTACGGATTCGTTTTTTCTCGGTAAAGGAATAAGTCATTTATTGCTCTCGATCGTTCGATGGGACTTAAGTGAAATATGGCATCCCCGCCCGCGGGCGGTTATTCACAATAAAAGGTGGAGTTGGCTGATAGGCGAAGCTAGCAGCCAACCCAGTCTTTGGAACCTGGCTTTGCAAGGTAAGCACCGGAAAATCAGTGTTACTTCACCTCGACGGTTCCACCAACATCCTCCAGCTGTTTTTTCAACTCCTCGGCCTCGTCCTTAGCGACACCTTCCTTGATTGGTACGGGCGCAGATTCAACCAGGTCTTTAGCTTCCTTCAGGCCAAGACCGGTCATCGCCCGGACTGCCTTAATCACGGGAACCTTCTTCTCACCAAATGAGGACAAGACAACGTCGAATTCGGTTTGTTCCTCGGCATCGTCTGCATCTGCCGCAGCAGCTGCAGGTGCCGCAACAGCAACGGCAGCCGCCGCGGAAACACCAAATTTTTCTTCCATGTCATTGATGAGGTCAGACAGTTCAAGCACAGACAATTCAGAAATTGCACTCAAAATTTCTTCACGGGACATCACAGTTTCTCCTGATATTAGGGATTGCTCTTGCTGGAGTATCCAGTACCATTAAGCGGATTCGGCCTGCCTGCTATCTCTGTAGGCAGCCATGGCTCGAACCAGCTTTCCGGGCACTTCATTCAGTGTACGAACGAACTTATCCAGTGGCGCACGCATTGTTGCCATCAGGGTAGCCAGCAGTTCATCTCGACCAGGTAATCTCGCCAGCGTCTGGATCGTGCTCTTGTCGATCAGGTCACCATTCATGACACCGACCGTGATCTTGAGCGCTTCGTGATCCTTGGCAAATTTGCTCACCACTTTTGCCACTGCTACGGGGTCGCCCGCGGATGAGATGAGTACCGGACCCACGAAGTGATCAGTCAAACTCTCAAATGGCGTTCCAGAAACACTGCGTCTAGCCAAGGTGTTTTTAACCACCCGGATATCAACGCCATTATTTCTGGCTTCACTGCGTAGTTCGGTAATCTGCGCGACACTGAGTCCTCGATACTCAGCCAGCACAGCAGCTTGGGCTGCAGAGAAGATCTGCACAACCTCGCTAACAATGGCCTTTTTCTGATCAATACTGAGACTCATGAAGCATTTACTCCCCAGTTACTCGTTTAACATATGGTGTCCTGATCGGTCCTTAACCGATACCGCGGCACCGCCTGCGTAGGCTGGCACGTAGCCAATTAAGCCTGTCCGGCGAAAGCCGGTCACAACGCCTACGGTCTTCGACGAACTCCGCCTGGAATACTCCCCAGGCCAAGCCCCTCAAACCACACGACCTCATCCAGTGAAAGCGGTTCGGTCGACTTTTACACCCGGACCCATCGTGGTCGACAGAGTGACACGCTTGAAATACTGACCTTTAGCGCCAGAGGGCTTTGCTTTGTTCAGCGCGCCCACCAACGCCAAAATATTTTCCTTAAGATCGTCCTGTTGAAAGGACACTTTGCCTATTGGGCAGTGCACAACGCCCGCCTTATCTATTCGAAATTGAACCTGACCCGCCTTTGCATTTTCGACGGCTTTGGCAACGTCCTGGGTCACTGTACCCACTTTAGGATTAGGCATCAGTCCGCGTGGTCCCAGCACCTGGCCCAATTTGCCGACCACACGCATGGTGGCAGGCGTCGCGATGCAGATATCAAATTTGATCTCACCGCCCTGAATCGTTTCAGCCAGGTCATCCAGACCGACAATGTCCGCGCCTGCTGCCTGAGCCGCTTCGGCATCAGCTCCCTCGGCAAAAACCGCGACCTTTACTGTTTTTCCTGTGCCACATGGTAATACGGTCGCACCGCGAACACTCTGGTCGGATTGTTTAGCGTTTACACCCAAATTAATAGCGACATCTACAGTTTCATCAAACTTTGCCGATGCCCCCGCTTTGACCTTCAACAACGCATCATCCAGGCTGTAGAACGCCTGTGGATCCAGTGATTCTGCCGCTTTCTGGTAACGCTTTCCCCTTTTCGACATATCACACCCCCTCTGTTTCGATGCCCATACTTCGGGCACTGCCGGCAATGATGCGAACAGCCTGATCAATATCGTAGGCACTGAGATCGGGCATCTTCGCTTTTGCTATTTCCTCGAGCTGACTCCGCCCGACCTTGCCGACCTTTTCCCGATGGGGTTCACTACTGCCCTTCTCGACGCCGGCTGCCCGCTTTAAAAGTACAGATGCCAGCGGTGTTTTCTTGATATACGAAAAGCTTTTATCGCTATACACCGTAATCAGGACTGGAATCGGCAGTCCCGGCTCAACGTCCTGAGTATCGGCGTTGAATGCTTTACAGAATTCCATGATGTTCAGGCCGTGCTGACCCAGCGCGGGCCCAACAGGTGGGCTTGGTTTAGCACCACCCGCCGGTACATGTAGCTTTATATAGGTCTCTACCTTCTTTGCCATCGCATTACTCCTTCGGGTCCTGACGCCTTTCGGCTCCCCTTTAATTTTAGCCAGCGTTCACCACACGCCAGCAACTTCAGCCTTTTTCGACCTGGCTGAAATTCAACTCGACCGGTGTTGAGCGGCCAAAAATTGACACAGAAACCTTGAGTTTGCTCTTTTCAAAATTTACGTCCTCTACGGTTCCGCTAAATTCCTTAAACGGTCCATCAGTCACCCGAACCACCTCACCTGGTGCGAAGGTATATTTGGGTCGCGGATGCTCTGCTCCTTCCTGAACCTGCTGCAGAATCGTCTCTGCTTCTCGATCAGATATGGGCACGGGCTTTGAGCCACTGCCGCCAACGAACCCTGATACACGGGGAACCGATTTCACGAGATGCCAGGTTTCATCAGTCATATTCATATGAATCAGGACATAGCCGGGGAAAAACTTTCGCTCGCTGGTTCGTTTCTGACCATTTCGCAACTCAACAACCTGTTCGGTGGGCACCTCGACCTCACCAAAATACGCCTCCATACCAGCGCGAGCTATATATTCTTTCAGCGATTTCTGTACGTTCTTTTCAAATCCGGAAAAGGCCTGAATCACGTACCAGCGCATGTCTTCTTTAATTTCGACTGTCATTTAACTGCCCAACCCCAGAACCAGTTCATAGATCGCCCAAAACGACAGGGCGTCCAGTAGCCACAAATAGATACCGACAACAAGCACCATCAAAATAACCACCAGCGTCGTCTGCACCGTCTCTCGACGACTCGGCCAGATCACCTTACGTATTTCGGCACGGGTTCCAATTGCAAACTGCCAGGCGTTCCTTCCCGGCGTCGACGTCAAAGCAATCCCGCCCGCAACAACCACACCCACGACAACAATCAACGCGCGCAATAGCGCAGACATGTCACCGAACGCATAAAACACCGCGATACCGGCGATGATGGCGACTACGGCCGCGACCAACTTTAGGTTATCGACCAACCCTTATCTGCCTCAAGAATCTGGCAGGCCAGGAGGGAATCGAACCCCCAACCTGCGGTTTTGGAGACCGCCGCTCTGCCAATTGAGCTACTGGCCTAAAAAGTTCGTGCCCAGCCTGGCGAGTGACCTCGCTTTATTTTTCCCTGCTACTCGATGATCTTAGTAACGACGCCGGCGCCCACTGTACGACCACCTTCCCGAACAGCGAAACGTAACCCCTCTTCCATCGCTATAGGCACAATCAACCGCGCCTTCAGATTCACATTGTCACCGGGCATCACCATCTCTACGTCAGCAGGTAACTCACACTGCCCCGTCACGTCCGTCGTACGAAAATAAAACTGAGGCCGATAACCCTGGAAAAACGGCGTGTGACGACCACCCTCCTCCTTCGACAACACATAAACCTCAGCTTCAAAATGCGTGTGTGGATCGATCGAACCAGGCTGCGATAAAACCTGACCACGCTCAACCTCATCCCGCTTAGTACCCCGCAACAGTACCCCAACATTGTCACCCGCCTGACCTTCATCAAGCAGCTTGCGAAACATCTCAACACCCGTACAAACCGTCTCCTCAGTGTCGTTAATACCCACAATCTCTACTTTATCCCCAACCTTCACTAAACCACGATCAATACGACCAGTCACCACCGTGCCACGACCCGATATCGAAAATACATCCTCAATCGGCATCAAAAACGCACCATCAACCGCACGCTCAGGCTCGGGTATATAAGAGTCCAGCGCCTCTGCTAAACGCATAATAGACTCCTCTCCCATCTCCGACGCCTCTCCCTCCAGCGCCTTCAACGCACTGCCCGTCACAATCGGCGTGTCATCACCAGGAAACTCATACTTGTCCAGTAACTCGCGAACCTCCATCTCAACCAACTCTAGAAGCTCCGCATCATCCACCATGTCCGCCTTGTTTAAATACACCACCATATACGGTACACCCACCTGCCGTGCCAGCAGTATGTGCTCCCGGGTCTGAGGCATCGGTCCATCCGCCGCCGATACCACCAAAATTGCACCATCCATCTGCGCCGCACCCGTAATCATGTTCTTCACATAGTCCGCATGCCCCGGACAGTCCACATGCGCATAATGACGCGCCTCCGTCTCATACTCCACGTGCGCAGTCGCTATCGTAATACCACGCTCACGCTCTTCAGGCGCATTGTCAATATCATCAAATGCCATCACCTCACCACCATACTTGGCACTCAATACTGACCAATAGTCCCAACATTTACATGCGGCTTGGTTCGCTGAAATTTCTCTTTCGCCACTTTCTCTTCCCTCTCGTGATTCAGTGGTTAACGCATACCGAAAAACCGATTTCGGCTTCCTGTTTCCCGGAGCCCACAACTGGATTTGAACCAGTGACCCCCTCCTTACCATGGAGGTGCTCTACCGACTGAGCTATGTGGGCACTTTGTCCTAGTGGAGCGGGTGATGGGGATCGAACCCACATCATCAGCTTGGAAGGCTGAGGTTCTACCATTGAACTACACCCGCTCTGAGCATTTCACTTTCCTGATAAAACCTCGTTCTGATTGAGCAGGCGCAACTCTGTCGGTCACCGTAAAGCCTGCTGGCGACCACCTGGTGGAGGGGGGAGGATTCGAACCTCCGAAGGCTGAGCCAACAGATTTACAGTCTGCCCCCTTTGACCGCTCGGGAACCCCTCCTGGAACTCACAAACCGCTAATTTTCTCTAAATTACACCGAGTCGTCAATAGATTACGGCCGTTTTCAGGCCAGTTTTTGCCATAAACACCCCGGCCAGGGCCTCACCCTGTCGCCATCAACCCACGCCGATCTGGACGGGGCGCCGGATTTTATACCACTGGGCGGGCGCCGTACAGCATCCTCTATTCTGGACTGAACCGACTGATTCGCTCGCGTGCGTTGTAAACGATGGGTAGGGGTACCGTCGGTCAGAGATAGGAACTGGCCTGAAAGACATTTTTTTCCAGGGAATATGGAGCCCGCAAGTGGATTCGAACCACCGACCTGCTGGTTATAAATTGGAGGGATTTGTCCGGCTAACCAGTCTGTCTGAGGGACACCCAGAGCAGCGACTACAGCCGAATCACTTTCAGTTTCTTAACGGCTGAGATTTTTCCCAGAGCCGTCATGGCCGCTTTGGAAGGCTCGTTGTCGAGGTTAATGAAAGACAATGCATCCTCCCCTTTTCGAACCCGACCGAGCCGCCACTCACCAATATTGACACCATAGTCCCCAAGCAATGTGCCAACCTGACCGATAACACCTGGTACATCACTGTTTTTCATCACCAACAGTGTGCCGCTCGGATCCACGTCCAGGTGATAGTCCCCGACTTGGACGATCCGCGGGCGCTCACCGTCAAAAACCGAGCCGATGATGACCCGGTTACCGTCCGCCCAGTTGGCCCGGCACGAGATAGCGTTCGCAAATTCGCTGCTGCCGAGCCCCTTGGTCTGGGAGATGCCTATCCCGTGCTCTTCGGCCAGTGCCGGGGCATTGATGTAATTCACAGGATCCGCAATGATGTTCATCATTACGCCCTTGAGTACACCGGTCGCAATGGGTTTCGCGAATTCAATTGCCGTGTCGCCGGAAAGCTCAAGTTCAATGGCTCGGATCGGGGCATCAGCCATGTGAAACTGCAGTACACCGATCTTCTCCCCGAGTTGCAGGTAAGGCAGAACCGATGCGTATTCCGGCCCGGCTGGGAAGGGCATGTTGACGCTGTTCCGGAAATCCTCATTGCGCAGCGCATCCATTACCTGCTCGACGATCTGGATCGACACATCGCGCTGAGCTTCTTCGGTACTTGCCCCGAGGTGCGGGGTATGAAGTACGTTCGCCAACCCGATGAGGGGATGATCGGTCCCAGGGGGCTCTTTGTTATAGACGTCGACCGCGGCCGCTCGGACTTTTCCGGAGGTCAGAGCATTAGCGAGTGCTTGTTCGTCGACCAGTTGGCCGCGCGAGGAGTTGATGATGATGACCCCGTCCTTGGTCTTGGCCAGGGTTTCAGTATTCAGTATATGCAAGGTTTCATCTGACAGACTGGCATGCAAAGAGATGATATCGGCCTGGGCCAGAAGTTCCTCGAGGTCAACCAGCGTGATGCCCATCTCCTGTCCAACCTCCTCGGAAACGTAAGGATCGAACGCGATGACCTCCATGTCAAAGGTTCTGGCCCGTTTTGCCACGTGGCGGGCGATGCGGCCAAAGCCGATTAAGCCGAGGACCTTTCGGTAGAGCTGCACCCCGATAAAGTCGGATCGTCGCCACTCGCCCTGGAGCACCGACTGATGAGCCTCGGCGGTATGACGAGCGGCGGCGAGCATCAACAAGATAGTGTGTTCGGCGGTCGCAATACTGTTGACCCCGGGGGTATTCATCACCAGGATGCCGCGCGCGGTGGCCGCCGCGACATCGATGTTGTCGACTCCCATACCAGCCCGACCGATCACCCGGAGTTTCGGGGCCATCGAAAGAAGATCCGCGTCGACTCGGGTGCTGCTTCGAACCAGCAGCGCATCGTATGTCGGGATGAGAGAGCAAAGCTCGGCCTTAGGCAGCCCGGTCTTGACGTCGACCGTGACATCAGACTCTTCTTCGAGCCGTCGGATACCTGCTGATCCGATTTTGTCCGCTACCAAGATCCTAAACATTCATTGACTCCATCTATTGTCCTGAATTGAGAGTGACTTAATGATCGCCCATCACAGATCGCGCTCCGAACCGATTGTCGCTCGAGCACCAAAGCAGGCCGCAAATTTCTCTGCAAGTCGAACTTCGTTCCAGCGCAACGCGGCGGACTGGATCAAGGCATGGGCTTTCCCGGCCAGCGCCTGTACGCCTGCGTCGCCCGAGTGTTCCAGGGCCGTCGTACCAGCAGCCAACAGCAGCACCGGGGCAATGCTTTGACTTTGGATGAAGACTTTCGATTCGGATGCGACACGATCCCGGCCGATCACACCACCGAAACCCACGAAAAGATCCACCTCGCGGCCCGCCAGAAGATCACTCACGCCATCACCTACAAGCAGCGAGCGCCCGGTCTGGTTTTGGAGTAACTCGCGAATGATCTGAGCCTTACCATCGCTCTCGGTCAGAACCGAGTGCTGCACCGCGAGGTACTCTTCGCGCCACGGGTCCTGATCTTGCCACCAGCTGCCGGACAGGGTGTCATATTCCACCTCAACAGCCCGAATGTGCTCGGCGGCTACGCCGAGGTGCAGCCCGAACTCGCGGACCGGATCGAAGAGACCACCGCTCACAATGTAGACTTCGTGACCAAGGACTTTCAGTGCTTGAATGAGCGCTGCGGCGTCTTTGACCACGTGCTTTCGGTAACGGGATCGAAGCGCACGGACCGCACCCCGGGTGGGGCGCAAAATTTCGAGGCGCTCTCCATAGACTGTCTCCAGGTGTACCTTGCCCTCCATGGCAGAGCGGGTGAGGTCTGCGATTCGCTGCCGGGTATCAGGATGACTCGCCAGCTCGTCAATCCCCTCTATCCGGGTCAAGGTCGAATCACAGTCAAAGATTACATGCCGATACACAGGCCAGCGCGGCGGAGGCGAGCTGTGCTGTCTGTTGGTTTTTCGAACGCTACGCATCAGTTTCGACCCTCGAGACCAAGGGCTTAGTCACTAGAGTTCCGTTTCTACACATGGCCAATACAGGTTATATGCTATATCGATGCCAGCTTCTACACTCATCAAAATCAGCGAGAAGACCGCATCGCACCAAAAGAGAAACAACTAGTGTCTGACGTCAGTGCTTTTGGGACAAACTGAGTAGATTTGATAAAGGAGTGTATCTGGCTCATCGTAATCACTGAGGAGTGATTAATGATGAAACAGAAAACCGGGTTACGAGGCAAATCGTCCGAGAAGATCGTGCGGAGACTGGTGAGGAATATACTTCACTCATTGAAGTCGTGGCAGAGCCGGAAACCCAACTGCACGTTGCGCCCGATGCCGCCACTTCGGACTGATCGGGTATAGCCTAGCCGTGAGCGGTGCGGTCACCACTAGTACGCAGCGTGCTGGTGGCTAACCAGGAAAAGCACGTGATAGAACGAGGAACGCAACTGCAGAATCTCGCTGGCCGCATGTTCGATGTGCTAGTCATCGGGGGTGGTATTAATGGAGCGGCCAGTGCTGCAGCACTGTCTGCTGCAGGAGCCAAGGTTGCGCTGGTCGAGGCAAGGGATTTTGCAGGATTCACCAGCAGCGAATCGTCCAACCTGATCTGGGGCGGAATCAAGTACCTTGAGACCCTGGAGGTTGCACTCGTCCGCAAGCTTTGCCTTGGTCGCAACGAGTTGATGCGGGCTTACCCGGAGGCAATCAAGGAGACCCGTTTTTTAGCGGTCGTTGACCGAAAGTCCCGCTTCCCGGCGATGTTCCTATGGCTGGGAGCCTGGATTTACTGGTGGCTGGGTAACCGATTTACGCGTAAGCCCCGCTACCTGTCTCGCCACGACATCGCGTCCGAGGAGACGATTGTCAAGGCGGCCAACCTGACGGGGGGGCTGATGTATTCGGATGCCAGACTGGTGGATGGTGACGCGAGGTTCGTCTTGAACCTGGTGAAAAAGGCTATCGGATTTGGCGCGATGACGATCAATTATCTGGCCGTAACCCGGTTGCAACGGGAGCCAGGTGGAACCTGGACGGCCACAGTGGTCGATGGGGTAACGGGTCGTGAATCGTGTCTTCAGGCCCGTTTCGTGGTCAACGCGGCCGGACCGTTTACCGATGAGTTGAATCGGCAAGCGCAGTTTGAAACCAGCACCCAGCATGTATTCTCAAAAGGCATACACCTTGTGGTCGACCGAATAACAGACAGTAACCGGGTATTGACGTTCTTTGCAGACGATGGTCGCATGTTCTTTGCGATCCCTTTGGGAGATAAGACCTGCATCGGGACCACAGATACACCGGTCGAGTCACCGCTGACCAGGGTGTCTGATGCCGATCGGAAATTCGTCCTTGACAATATCAACAATTGCCTCAACCTGGCGACACCCCTGACAAAGGATGACATTCTTACCGAGCGTTGTGGTGTCCGCCCTTTGGCCATGGCACGGTCCAGAGAATATAAGACCGGGCAGTGGCTGCAGATGTCCCGGAAACATGTGCTGCAAGCAAGCGAGAAGTTGGGGATGGTGAGCATATTCGGCGGCAAGTTAACGGATTGTTTACAGATTGGTGGCGAAGTATGCGGAGCGTTATCCAATTTCGGTTGTCAATTACAAATGGGCAAGTGGTACGGTGAACCAGGACTGAAATCGCGAGATAGGTTTGCGGCCCGATTACGTGAGGTCATCCAAATACCGGAGCAGAATATCGATCTACCTTGGGACAGGTTGTGGCGGATGTATGGTGTCGGGGCGATCGAAATCCTGGAATCTATTTTGTCAGAAAACAGGGGTGCTGAATTAGTGATTCGGCCTGCAAAGATCTGCCGGGCAGAGCTCGAACTGATTCGCAATCAAGAGATGGTGGTAACGCTGGAAGACTTCCTGCGCCGACGAACCCTGCTGGCTCAGACCCACGGCCTTTCGGAACTTGCCAGCATGCCAGGCATAAGGGCAGCCTGCGAAGTTTTATTCGGTAACCAGGCCGAGCAGCGATATGAGGAGTATTTTCAAATGCATCCTCCCATTGAAATCCAATCCTCCCATACAAATAAGAACATCAACGCAAAGGTTGAAGTAGTCCGAAAACCTTAAACCGGAAGACAGCTTGTAGATGAATGATTGACCACCGTGTTCTGACTAACTATCCCGTGTCATGCCACACATTGCGAGTCCTTCTGTTGTTGCCTTACTGTCTGGTGCCTTCATGATTATCGGCTCGACGGTATCCGCGGGAGAGGTTGTTCCGGTCAAACGGGTCCCCGCTGAATGGGAGCCGCAGGAAGCTATCTGGCTGCAATGGCCAGGCAGCTGGGAGAAATCCTTCGAAACGAGCTTTGCTCGCTTGTCTAATGTGATCGTGCAATATGAAACGCTTCACATCCTGTATGACTCACCGTCGGTCCTGTCCGAAGCGAAGTCGTCCATCAAGCGGGAGGATGGTGATCCAGACCACCCCAATATCCAGTGGCATTGGATCGAGAACAACAGCGCCTGGATGCGTGACAATGGTCCGGTTTATGTAATCGAGGACGGCACAATGCGAGTGCAGAACTGGGCTTTCAACGCCTGGGGAGGCGCCTTTGGCGCCAACATTCCATTTCGCCTCGACAACCAGGTGCCGAATAAGGTGGCAAAAAGGGTGGGCTTGCCGGTCGAGGTGATCGACATAGTTCACGAACGCGGCAATCTGGAGTTCAACGGCGTCGATACCGTGATTCTGAACTGGAGCGTAATCGGAGATTCCCACCGCAATCTAGGATACACAAAGGAGCGCGCCAATACTGACCTGAAGAAATACTTCGGCGTTTCGAAGGTGGTGTTTATCGAGGGTGTGCCTGAAGGCGACCTGACCAACGGCCACATCGACGGTATCGCACGGTTCATCAATCCGACCACTGTTGTCGTGGCTGACTGCACGGGTAAGTCCCAGTGCAGTGCCCCAGACGACCCGACCCATGCCATTTTCGATGCCGCTGCCGAGACCATTGAGGCGGCCGGTTTTACCGTGATTCGCGAGCCGATTGAGGGCACACGCGACTACCAGGGCCACACTTTCGACACGAACTATATGAACTGGCTAGTTGGCAATGGCTTCGTCATTACGGTCGGCTTCGATAACCCGGAAACCGACGCGGCGGCTAAGGCGCGGCTGGAACAGTATTTCCCGGGCCGGGACGTTTATGTGATCGAGACCCTCGCTTCATGGGCCGCGGGGGGCGGTGTGCATTGCCACACCAACGACCAGCCAGCGATAAAGCTTCACTGACCTACGCTCTCGCCACATAGTTCTGATACTGCGGTATTGCAATCGCTGCAAGAATCCCGATGATCGCCACCACGATCATCAACTCGATCAGGGTAAAGCCTGTGTGTTTCATGGGACTATAATTAAAATAGAAACTCTGGTGGCTCGATTGGGTTAACAGAGTGTCAGAGTAATCGGGGTATACATCTGTACGCCCCGCTACTCTACCAGTCATAAAGGCCCTCGGATGCTGACGCGCTATACGCATTTAAGAGCAGAGGATTCGGTGGAGAAGCTAGGGTACGCGCGCGTCAGCAGTCGCGCATCAACGCTGGACCCAGTGTTGTCGGCCGCGGCGTGTTCGGTATTGACACCGAGGCTACCAATGATTCCAAGAATTGCATGATCGTTGTAGATGGAACCGGCATCCACCCCGACTGGGCAAACTTGACCGCCCAACTACACAACCATGGGACAGGAACTGCTGGACCTGCACCAAGCCCATACTGAAGGCGCTGTCTCGGCGGAGGAGTATCAGGTCGAGCGGCAGAGAATTCTCACCCGTTTCAACGAATAACATCCCCGGCTGTTTATACGGCGTGACTCCGCGGCACCAGTGCCAACACCCGAAGTGGGCTCCCTGTTCCGTTCTTGATCTTGAGCGGCGTCGCGATAATGACTGCTCCGACAGGGGGCAGAAGATCCAAATTGTTTAGACACTGCAGGCCGTACTTGTTGTTACCGTGAAGCGTGTAGTGGGCCGGAAACGGTGGGGTGTAGTGCTGCCCCTGACCGGCATCGGTACCCACGGTCTCTACGCCGAACCCGCGGATGTCCCGCTGCTCCACCAGCAAGCGAATACCCTCCGGCGATGGCCCTGGAGAATGCGCCCCGTCGTCACGCATATTGAGATAAGCTGCCCCGGAGCGTTTCGACCAGTCCGTGCGCATCAGCACCCAACAGTCTGGCGGAATTCTGCCGTGATCGGCCTCCCAGGCCTCGATCACTTCGGGCGTCAGTTCGAAGTCGTCGTCCCGGGCCGCACCTTCAGAACAGTCGATGACGCAGGCCGCACCGATGAACCGCTCAACCGGGATCTCGTCGACACTATTGTTCGGCAGGTCCCGGCCGGAAATCCAGTGAATAGGCGCATCAAAATGTGTGCCAGTGTGCTCGCAGCAGGAAAAATTGTGCCACTTCCAGGCCGGACCACGGTGATCGTAGGCCGAGATCTCCTCCATGCGGAACCGGGCACACTGACCGAATTCCGGCGGCAAGATGATCACGGGAAAATCAGGATCCAGCGTGTGGGTGAGATCGATCGTCACGACTTCGCCATTGGCCATGGCTGACGCCAGACTGGTCAGCGCGTGATTATCCTGGCTATTGGTTACCGTCATTCTCAACCACCTCCCTGTCGCGTCATTTCCAGTTCCAGGAGCTTGGGTTCAGCGCTCCAGCGATCGATGAGGTCCTTCGCTAAGTCACCGACATAGACCTCCTCCAGCCCATCCTGCAGGCCTTCGACCACCGCACTGGCGAGTTTCGACGCCGTGACTTTTGGTGGCGGCAACGGCTGGTGCCATTCGTCTTCGGTCGGGCCAGTATAAACATTCATCACCCGCACACCACCGGTACGCATTTCCGATCGCAGACACTGTGAAAGCGAATGCGCTGCCGCGCTGGAGGCCGAATAGACGCCAAACTGCGGTAGGTTGCAGTAGGCATAGATCGACAGGATATTCACCCAGGCGGTGGCACTGTTGACACCATCGGCACCGCGCCCGCGCATTACCGGACCAAAAGCCTGGGCAAGGCGCATCAACCCCAGACAGTTCACCTCCATTTCCTGCTGTGCGAATACCAGGTCGCCCCCGTCCATTACCCCACCCGGCCGGACAAACCGCGCATTGTTGACCAGGATATCGACCTTGCCGCCGATCTCACCGCACAGTTCCTCGACGGACTGTGTGTCACTCACGTCCAGCGGTACGAGTTCGACGTTGTCGATCTCCTTGAGGCTGTCCCGTTCGGGCCAGTGGCGCCAGCTTTCCGCCTCACCGGCGAAGACGAGGGCGGCATCGGCCGTGGAAAAGGCCCTAGCCAGGGCCTGGCCGCTTTCGCTGCGTGCATCTGTAATCAGTATGCGTCGAAACTTCGGGCTGCAGGTCAGTTCGCGTAGTTGGGGATCATCTTCCATAGCTGGTATCTCCTTCTCGGGCAGGGCAAACAGGACACCGTGACCAGACTTGTCAAGGCGGTTAATCATGCGGACATTTCCTTGGGACTCACAGTCCCCATGAACATGACAGATCATCGACGGGCCGCAATCCAGTTGCACGGTACCGACCCGCCACGGGGTACGTTCACGGAAATAAACGTGTGTGCTGGTGCGAATGACAGTCTCGGCGACCAGCCGGCCCCGGTTCGAGACGACTTGCCATTCAAGGTCTACCGACAGGCAGCTTGAACAGGCGTCCCGCGGTGGGTACTGGATGGCTGAACACTCTGTGCAGACCTGCAGCATAAATCGCCCCCGTGCAGCTGCCACCGACAGTCCAAGCGCGGCGCGGCTACGCGTATCCGGCGGCACGACCGGCACACGGGTACGCTTCTGAGGATTCTTTCTGGCCGGTGGACTGATCGGCGTAGTCATGAGCTACCTCCCGAGATCATCACCGCACCCGAACAGACGCCGCGGTCGTAGTTAATCATGCCGAAACCAGACACCAGTGCCAGCTTTGCGTCCGCTACCTGGGTGGGGCCGGCCATTCCCGTCACCTGTCGGATCGCCTCGACCAATCCGAGATAACCGCCTGCCGCACCGGCCTGCCCAGCGGACAATTGACCACCAGAGGTATTGTGCGGGAAATCCCCGTCGATCGTCAGGTCCCGCTGGCGGACGAATGCAGGGGCCTCGCCTTTTTCACAAAAGCCAAGATCCTCAATCTGCATCATCGTGATGACCGGGTAATCGTCATAGGTCTGCACGAGATCGACATCAGTGGGGGCTGCCTGTGCCATTCCGTAAAGCTCATCAACATCCACTGCCCAGCCACCGCGTATCTGTACTGGATCAGCAGCGAAGGCATTGTGCCTTTCTATGGTCGAGCGGATACAGGCAAATGGGAGACCCTGGGCCACGGCATCGGTTTCGCGCAAAACCAGAAACGCTTCTGCGCCTGCCACCGGCATCACACAGTCATAAAGTGCAATCGGGTCGGAAATCAAACGGGCCGACAGGTATTGAGCCATCGTCAACGGCTCTTTCATGATAGCGTGCGGATTACGCAGGGCATTGCTGCGCTGGGAGACACAAAGACGACCAAAGTCCTCACGGGTTGCGCCGAAGGCGTGCATGTAGTGATCGGTCAACAGACCAAAGCTAGTGTTGGGCCCACCGGAACCGTAAGGCCAGGACGCATCCTGGGCAAAACGACTGAAACTCGACAGCAGCCGTCGGAAGCTGTCGATATGATTGGTGTCGCCGGCGACACAGGCTACGACGTCGACGTCTCCAGCCTGGACTGCCCGCGCCGCGCGGCGCAGAGCCGTGATGCCACTGGCCCCACCAGTAGGTATGTGATCAAGCCAGCGAGGCGCCAGTCCCAGATGCTGCGTAAGTCCTACAGCAGTATCTGGAAACAAGGTAAAACTGGCAACAGAGAACCCGTCCAACTCAGTCGGAGAAATCCTGGCTGCGGTCAGGCTCCCGCGAAGGGCCCGCGCGATCCAATGGTGAGCCGATTCCTTTGAGAACCGTTGATAAGGTACGGTCACCGGTGCCGCCAGGACGACCCCGTCGTAGGCTGTACGAAACCCTGTCGGGCGTCTCATGATCCACTTCGACGACGCTTCAGGGCCGTGGTGTCTACAGTGGCCGAATCACCCAGCAGCCGGTCTACCAGGGCTTTCAACTCACTGCGCTGAATCTTCTGCGTGGAGGTCAGCGGCAATTCAGCAACACTGGCAACGAAACCAGGCACCTTGTAATAGGCGATCTGGGTCAGGCACCATCTGACGATATCCCGAAGCCGGTCTTCTGCAGCGTCCCCATTAATGACCAGACAGGCGAACACCTCCTCGCCCCGAACCACATCGCTGACCCCGGCGACCCCTGCCGTGACCACCGCCGGATGGCGCATCAGGGTGGATTCCACTTCTACAGCCATGATGTTCTCACCACTACGGCGAATCACGTTCTTTTTGCGGTCGACAAAAAACATATCTCCGTCGGCATCCCGCCGCGCTATATCTCCGGTGTGGAACCACCCACCTTGCCAGGCGGCGTCGGTCGCCGCCTGGTCTTTATAGTACTCGGTGAAGAAACCCCGCCTCGGGTCTACCCCGGCGTGGCGGACCAGCAGTTCGCCGGGGCGATCTGGACCAGCTTCTTTTCCGTCTTCTCCAACAATGCGCACCTCCACATCAGGACCAGGACGCCCCAGACAGTTCTTCCCCACCTTGCGGGGTTCGTGATTGGCGCAGATCACCGCGCCGGCACCGGTCTCGGTCATAGCCCAAGCCTCGATCAGCGGGAAACCGAAGCGTCTCTCGAATAGCTCATGCAGACCTGGATCGACGCCGGCACCAAATCCAAATCGCACCTGATGATCCCTGTCAGTCATCGCTGCTGGTGCTTGCATCAGGATAGACAGCATTACTCCCAGATAATGAAGGCAAGTTGCCCGGCTTTCCCGCACGCTGGCCCACCAACTGGACGGGTGAAAACGATCAAGGGCAATCAGACAGCCACCTGTCATCACCATTGCCATCACTGAGCAGGCCATTGCATTCATATGAAACATCGGCAACGGCGTGATCATCCGTTCTCCATCAGTGGCGAGCGAACACAGGCCACCGGCATCGTTATACCAACGACCCGCATGGAGAAAATAAAGGTTCGCCAGCACACACCCTTTGGGCTGACCCGTGGTGCCGGAGGTGTAGAGCATGGCGGATTCACGCTGCAGGGGCCCGACCGACAGGTCCATCACTGGTTCACAATTCGCCGGCGCCGGCAGCGGCGCGTCGGAGGCGATGACCGGGAAGTTGACACCCGACTCGCAGCTTGCCTGCTGCAGGTCCTCTATACCTGACCCGGCGGCGACGGCGAGGCAAGGCTGGGCGTGGCCCGCGATAAATCCAAGCTCTGCTGCTTTCAGATCAGGATTAACAGGAACGACCGACAACCCGAGTGCATTCAGTGCAAACCAGTGCTGGAAAAATCCCGGCCGGCTCTCCAGCAACAGCATGACCCGGCCCCCGGCCCGGTAGCCTGCCACTTCGTAAGCCACTCGAAGCCTTTTGACGTCGGCCAGTAACTGGCCATAAGTCGTCTCGCCGGCAGCAATCCCATAGGCAGCGGCTGTTTCTGGCAGCACATTGAGAAACAGACGCGCCGGCCAGCGCTCAGCCATATTGCTGAACGTGCCAAACACCGTGTCGGTATCGGTAAAAACGTACCCCATTGAACGGAAATTCCTACAGACCCTTGGGATGACTCAGAAATTCTTCGATAACGTGGCCTGGTGGTTTGATGTAATCACCGACACGACTGACACCCAGACCGCTGGCTCGCTGCAAGAAGACAGCAGTTTCGGCCGCTTTCACAACAATGTCGATACCGTTCACCACCGGTGCACCCGAAACGTTAAAACCGAACTGATCAGCAAACAGCAGCATGGGAATACCGCCACCCGCGAGTATCAACTCCACACCCTCTTCGACCAGGGGCTCGGCCTGCGTACAGAACAGTGCTTTGGCCTCAAGGGTTTTCTGGGTATTACCCATCGCGTCGAGCAGCTGACCTGGCTCGAACTGCATTGCGTGAACGCCCGTAATACGCTCGGTCAGCCCATACTTGCGAATCTGGTGCTGGAACCACGGGATGAAGCGGGTATTGATGGTGACGACGCCGATACGCTGAGCAAGCTGGCAACTGTACAACATGCTGGACTCGCCGAGCGACACCACCGGTATATCGACGACCGCGCGCGCTTCATACAGTCCCGCATCTTGGAAGTGCCCGACGATAAATGCATCGTAACCCTCACGCTCCGCAGCAACCGCGTTACAGATCATCTCCCTGGCACAGCGCATCTCGACCAAATTGTGGGCATAAGAGTCAAAGGGCGTGATACCGCGGATATCGATGGTGGTACCAGGATAAGTGATTTTTTTCAGGTACGCACCCAGTGTGTCCCAGTAGGTCTTTCCGTTCTCGTAGTCCACATAACTCTGATAGCAGATCCTGATCGGCTGTGTGTTCATCTTTCACCGTCCTTGCGTTCTTTTACGGAGTAATAATAACCTCACAGCAGGCCTATGGTTATCCACAGGTTTCCGGGGAATACCTGTAACGCGGTGAGATTTTGGAGCCCGCAAGTGGATTCGAACCACCGACCTGCTGATTACAAATCAGCTGCTCTGCCAACTGAGCTATGCGGGCTTGATCGGTCCGTCAGTAGGTGAATTGTGACTGCCAAGACGCAGCAAAGTCCAGGAAATCACTGTGTTATAAACAATTTTCTAAGACTGCGGAGTTTGAAGGCCTGCAGATACTATGAGCTGGTGCCACAGGGCACTGCGGCCAAGCGAACCTTCGAGTCGGCCCAGTCAAGCGCCGCCAGGCTCTGCCGGCGTTCCTCATTCACAACGTCCGAAATCTCGAGCCAGCGCAAAGGACCCAGCGTTCTGACTTCAGCTTTTGCGTTTGCCGCCAGGCCTAGCACAGTAAGTTCGGCGACATAGCGGCCGGCTTCTTCCCCCTGCGAAAACATCTGTATAGATAAAAGTGTGCCAGCCTCAACTTGATGGGCGTAATGATTCAGGCCCATCTGATCTAGCTTCCTGGCAGACTGATCCTGTTCAATAGGGCTACTGAACGGCCCCAGGTAAACCCGAAAGGTTCGAAGCTCCCGGGCACTGATGACATTTCGTGTAAATCCATAGCCTTTATTGACCAACAGGCGCGCTGCTCGAGAGTACGTCTTCTCAGTCGCGAACGGTCCCACACGCAGACAATCAACTAACACTTGGCTGCCTCGCCTAGCATTTCGCTCGTGCAACAACTCCATCGCTCGACTGTTCACGTTCGGCATTGCGCTAGGAAGAGTCACGCGGCTCTGCACAGGGTGTCCTGTTACCCACAGGTAAAAAATTACGTTCACAAGAGCCAGCGACATAAAGACCCATTTCATCTGTCGAACCCAGGACGTTCAGAGAAGAGATTTCCGACGGAGCAGAAAAGTGTCACGCAGCTACAATAAAATGCTTGTTCGAGCAAAGTCTAACCTGTAAACGCTAGTCCCTTTGGTAGTTCGGCCTGTCAGGAGCCGCCCGTTGTGGAATTATCTCACCTGTCAGTATTGATTCAACCTGACAATCATCGAGACGTACCCGGTAGGCCCCACTGGTATCGACTCCGAGAGCCTCCCCTTCAACAGTCCTGTTATTGATCTGAGCCTTAACTCGTAATCCGGCATACGCATCACAGGCATTCCAGGCGTCGACATCACCTGAAAATCCGTCACGGTCGAATGCTTCCAGAGTCCGGCTCAGATCCGCAATGATCAACGCGACCAGCTGGGTGCGATCTACGGGTACTGTAGACAAGTCCACTAAATTGGCGACACGTCTTTCAAGGCGAGTTGCAATTACCGCAGGATTCTTCAGATTGATTCCGATCCCAACGACCACCGTACAACGATGGTCTGGGCCGGTCAGAACATCAACCAGAATTCCCGCGAGTTTTCCGTGGTCACAAACTATATCGTTGGGCCACTTGAGTTGCAGGTGCTCTGCACTGAATGTCTGTAATCGTTGGAGCAGTGTCAGACCCACCGAAAGACTTAAGCCCCCGGCACGCTCTGCTGTTCTATCCATCTGCCAGGCCATGGACAGCATGATGTTCCGGCAGGGGACACCCAGCCAGCTACGCCCCCGTCGACCCCGACCCTGACTCTGAAATTCTGCAACGCAGGTTCTACCGTGCAGAATCTCCCGATCCGGCCATTCAAGCAGACGCTGACTGGTGGAATCTACTTCCCCCAGGACCTCTAACCGATCTTCGATCAATAGGCCTTTTGAACGCAGTTCCACCCGCAAGCGATTTTCATCAACCAGCTGGAGTGATTCGGTCAGCTGATAGCCTGTTCCCAAAAGATCTGAAATTCCGAATCCCCAATCTCGGAGGGCCTTCACACAGTCGTCGACAGCGCCAACAGAGACTCCAACCTGTCTGGCCAGATCACGACTCGATACCGATCCACTGGCCTGCAAAAACCTCAAGATCTCAATATGATGCTTCATGTAGAAGCCGCATCCAATTGGCCTTTCAGGCGTGCCAGTTTTTCACGAATCCGAATTTCCAGTCCGCTGTCAACGGGTTCGTAATAGGTTCTGCCCAGGAGCTCTTCGGGCAGGTAAGTCTGTCCGTGAGAATATCGGTCCGGTTCATCGTGTGCATATCGATAACCTTTACCGTGTTCAAGCTGCTGTGCCAGCTTGGTGGGTGCATTTCGCAGGTGTACTGGCACTTCCAATGTCCCGAATTCGACAGCATCTGCCCTGGCTGCATTGAAGCCCTTGTAAACTGCGTTGCTCTTTGGAGCACAGGCAAGATAGACCGTCACCTGCGCTAGAGCCAGCTCCCCTTCAGGAGTACCCAATCGTTCGTAAGCCTCGGCACCGTTCAGGGCCAGAGCCAGCGCCCTCGGATCGGCGTTGCCAACATCTTCACTGGCAACCCGTATGAGTCGGCGCGCGATGTAGCGCGGATCGCAACCGGCTTCCAGCATGCGAACCAACCAGTACAGTGAAGCATCAGGATCGGTACCACGAATAGATTTATGCAGTGCTGAGATCTGATCATAAAAATAGTCACCGCCGCGGTCGAAACGACGCGTTGTTGCACCAGTGATATCCGGCAACATATCTTCTGTAATGCAGACGTTACCGTCATCATCTACGCCAAGCTGAACCGCCAATTCCAGAAAGTTCAGCAACCGCCGTGCATCACCATCTGCGGCTCTGATCAGTGCGCTGGCCATGCTATCGCTGAGTTCAACCTGCATCCTACCTACACCTTTTTCCTTATCAGTTAGTGCCCGGTCAAGAACTCGTCGCAGTTCAATATCCACTAATGGCTTAAGTACGTATACACGAAGCCTGGAAAGCAGTGCATTGTTCAGTTCGAAGGCCGGGTTTTCAGTTGTAGCACCGACCAATATCAGGGTGCCATCCTCAATATGTGGCAAGAATGCATCCTGCTGCGCCTTGTTGAACCGGTGGACCTCGTCGAGAAACAAAACCGTCTCACCGTCATGATCCTTGGCTTCGCTGACCACAGTTCGTACATCCTTAACGCCCGAGGTGACAGCCGAGCGCATTAGGAAGCGCGCACCGCAGGATCCCGCCATAAGGCGCGCGAGGGTAGTTTTTCCAGTTCCAGGCGGCCCCCACAAGATCATCGAATGCAGACGTCCCGCTTCCACAGATTCTCGAAGTGCACGACCGGGTGCAAGCAGATGGGCCTGGCCAACGAAATCAGCGAGACCTTGCGGGCGCAAAGATTCTGCGAGCGGCTGATAATCCTTAGTCGACATAATCAGATCAGATATCAATAGGGTTTGGTGATTGAAGCTCTGTCACGCTGCTGAACCCCCTCAGATCACTGTGCAACATTACAGGACAGACCGGATTTGAACATTACTGTTCAGTGTAATCGTGCCATTGCTGTTCACACAGTTCAACAGCAGGCGGATAATCTTATCGACCGGTGCTTGACCAGGCACCATAAAGCCCTCTCGCCTCCGGCTCACACTGTTAAAGTGATGTATCCTGTGCCATGGGCTGTCCTGTAAGAGTCTGTTCTTATAGCCTTAATCTCGGGAGGTTGTGCCATGTTGTTACTGGTGGACATAGGCAATACTAATATAACGCTGGGAGTGGCCATCGATGGACAGCTGGTTCGCGACTGGCGACTCAGTTCCCGCGGTAATATGACAGCCGATGAATTCTGGATGATGCTCACCTCACTGCTGTTGCCCGAAAACATCCGAATCGAAGACCTAACGGGTGTGGCCATTAGTTCTGTTGTTCCCAGTCTGACTCCCACCGTGCAACAGGCCGTACGCCAACGGCTCGACATACCACTGGTCAACGTGACCTCTGAACTCGACCTCGGCGTTAGTATTACCTACGAAAAGCCTGAAGATGTGGGCGCCGACCGCCTCTGTAACGCGGTGGCTGGCTACAAACAGTACGGTGGCCCACTGGTGATTGTAGATTTCGGAACAGCCACGACCTTTGATGTCCTGTCCGCAAACGGGGACTACCTTGGCGGCATCATCGCGCCTGGACCCGAAACAACAACAAAGGTACTCCATGCAGTTTCAGCGAAATTGCCAGCCGTTAAGCTCGAATTCCCCCCAAGTGTGATAGGCCGAACCACCGAAACCAGTATTCAATCTGGCCTGATGTTCGGCGGGGTAGCGATGGTTGATGGGCTGAATCAGCAACTGCGTGCTGAACTGGGTGATGACACCAGGATCATTGCCACTGGTGGACTGGCGGCGGTCTTCCTGCCGCATTTCAAAACCGTAGAAGCCATCGAGCCAAATCTCACACTCTACGGGCTGCAGCTTATATTCGAGCGATGCCGGCCCCAGGGAAAATAATGGTGGCTTAAACTTTCTCAGTCAATCCGACGGAAAGTCAGATTGAGTCGAGGGCTATCTTGGTTGCGCATCGTGGGAACACTGTGCCGCCAGTTTTTCTGTGTCGTGCCCTGCATCAAAAGCAAGGATCCGTGTTCCAAATTCACTTCATGAACTGGCAGGGCACTGCACCTGCGATGCCGCAACAGGAAACGCCGTGGCGCACCGAGGCTGACTGAAATAATTACAGGGTTCTCGCCCAGCTCCTTTTCATCATCACTGTGCCAACCCATACTGTCCTGCCCTGTTCGATAAAGGTTCAGCAACACACCATTGAAACCCATCCCCACGTATTCCTGGACTCGATACCGAATGTCCAGCAGCTCTGGGAGCCACGGCAGGGGTTGATTGACTAAACCGGAATAGCGGTATACAGATTCCTGATCACCGTACCAGGCTGCAAGTCGCGGCGAACAGACTTGCTTACCAAAAAGTGTGATCCTTGGCTGTTTCCAGCGGACCGTGGCGGACAGATCGACGAGTAGCCGATCGCCGGCCGAGGCCGAGAGAAACCCGGGTACATAGGCAAGATCACCGTCCGGCAAAGCAAGTCGACCGTGGCCACCCAGTATCACCGGCTTCTGGCGCCGATTTTTCATGGTCTTAAGCAACAAGCCTTCCGGTGGTTCAGTCGACACCCACGGCCGCAGCCACGGGTGACATGACAAAAGCTGCGCCTGTGCTGTTACCGGTGCGCGGATCGAACTGAGCGATTCCGGGGCAGGCGTACATGCTCGGATAGACCCCATGGGGAACCGCAATAACCGAGTGATGCCGGCTGAGATATTCAACTATGTCAGGATCAAGCAATGTGTCGATGGTGATGTCCGTACCCCCACTGACATCTATACGAGGCTGGTGCATCGCGTCGTGAACAGTCATCTGGCAATCAACCATGAACGACAAAATCTGAAGCACTGCTGACATGATACGACGGCCACCGGATGCCCCGATTGCGGTACGGCATCCGGCTGGGTCGCATATGATCACCGGGCACATATTGGACAATGGACGCTTACCCGGGGCGATTGAGTTTGCTCTGCCAGGTATCGGGTCGAACCACATCATGCCGTTATTCATCAGGATGCCTGTATCGGGAAGCACCACCTTTGACCCAAATAATGACAACAGCGTCTGGGTCAGCGCAACCACATTACCCTCGCGATCGACTACGTTCAGGTGGGTGGTACACGACGGTATTGCGCCCTCAGGGGTATCACCAAAACCACAAAGCCGTTCAGCATACGCTTCGTTCATTGCAGCAACATAAGCACCATACAGCTGGCCATCGGGCACCACGGGCGGATCGGTAAGTTTTTGTTCCAGGAGACTCAGCGCATGCTGTAACGTTGGACCCGCGCTGAGGCCGGTTGCTGAATTGACGGTGACGTTTCGATAGTTGAACCCGTCAACGACGTGCAGCACTGGCGTATAGTTTTCCAGATCATCGATGCCGAGCTGCATACCGAGCAGCGACGCATCCCTGACGATATCCTCGGCAAGCGACCCCCGATAGAATGAATCTGCCCCTTCTACTGCCAGTCGCTGAAGTGTGCTGTAAAGCGCTTTCAGGTCTATAACAGGCAACGGCCCACCCCACTCACCAACCGGCGCCTGACCATCCGGCAGGAACAGCGCTTGACTTGATGGAAACCGTGAAAGATCGCGTGCTGCTGAGGCGATCTTTAGGCTGGAATACCAGTCGACTCGCAGACCCCGCTCGGCAAGTTCGATCGCGGGTGCAATCAAGTCGCCCCAATCCCATGTCGCAAAGCGCTCGACCACGGCATCAAGCCCAGCCACAAGTCCGGGGACAGCCACCGACCAGGGACCCATCACGTTCCGATTGTCGAGCACGCCGGGCCAGTTGAACAGATCAGAATCGAACCCGGTGCTCAATGGATAGTCAGCAGGATCGACGGCGAGCGGCGAGCGGACACCGCTTTCCAGTACATAGGTTTTGTCATGTGCCGCAGAGTAGGTCACCATGAACGCACATCCACCCAATCCGCTCATCCACGGTTCAACCACACCCAATGCAAAGGAGGTGGCGACGGCAGCATCCATCGCATTACCGCCTTGGGCCAGCACCCGTGCGCCAACCTCGGATGCGAGATAATGCTGGCTGGTAACGACCCCACCAGAGCTTTCTACGGCCGGCTTGGCAACCGTCCATGTTTCGGCCAAAACATTACTCATGAGGCAGGTGTCCTGTCACCCGAAACGAGTTACGTCGATTGTTTACCCGTACGAACCCGTCAGTCAGATCCGAAATATCTTGCCGGGATTCATGATGTTGTCTGGATCAAGCGCTTGCTTGAGGGTGCGCATTACGCTCACTGCTTCACCGTGTTCTGCGACCAGAAAGTCAATTTTCCCATAACCAATACCGTGCTCACCGGTACAGGTGCCTCCCATCGACAGCGCCCGCATCACCATGCGTTCATGCAGCGCCTCAGCACGATCACGCTCGTCCGGTTCATCCGGGTCGATTAAAATGCACAAATGAAAATTACCGTCGCCAACATGACCGGAGATTGGTGCCAGCAGTCCCACCTCCTTGATATCTGCCTGAGTCTCGGTAATGCAATCTGCTAGTCGCGAAATAGGCACACAGACGTCTGTTGCCCAGATTTCGCCTTTCGGTCTCATAGCCTTACACGCATAAGCGACATCGTGCCGGGCCTGCCACAGTTGGTTTCGCTCCTCGGTGTTGGCCGTCCACTTGAAATTTCCACCGCCGAATTCAGCAGCGATCTCTGACAGACTTTGGGCCTGTTCAACAGCGTAGGCTTCAGTGCCATGAAATTCCAGGAATAGGGTCGGCATCACTTCAAAGTCGGTCTTGGAATAATTGTTTATGGCCTCGATCTGAGCTTCATCAATCAACTCGATTCGAGCAACAGGGATACCCAACTGGATGGTTGTGATTACGGTATTAACTGCGGATTCAACATCCGGAAAAGTGCAGACAGCAGATGTAATCGATTCAGGTATGCCATATAAGCGAAGCGTGATTTCGGTAATTACGCCGAGAGTGCCTTCCGAACCCACAAACAGTCGTGTGAGGTCGTAGCCTGCGGCAGATTTTCTGGGGCGCCGTGAGGTACGGATGATTCGTCCGTCTGCTAACACCACAGTCAATGCGAGGACGTTCTCCCGCATTGTGCCGTAGCGAACTGCGTTAGTGCCCGACGCCCGGCAAGCGGCCATACCGCCGATGGACGCATCTGCACCGGGATCTATGGGGAAGAACAGACCCCTGTCTTTCAGATATTCATTGAGTTGTTTGCGGGTAACACCCGGTTGCACGACGACATCCAGGTCCTCTGCGTGCACCTCGACCACCTGATTCATCTCGAGCATGTTGATACACACACCACCGTGCAACGCACCTACATGTCCTTCAAGTGCGGTCCCAGTGCCATAGGGAATCACGGGTACGTGATGACGCGTACAGACACTCACGATATTGCTCACTTCTTCAGCACTCTGTGGTGTCACAACCGCATCGGGTGGTAAAGAGGGATGAAACGACTCATCTTTACCGAATTTCTCCCGTACCGCATCAGACAAGGACACGCGATCACCGAATTGAGCGATCAACTCGTCGATAGCGGGTCTGGACGGTCCATACTCATACGCCTCATGTGCCATTTTGCTGAGTCCTCCGTTAAATCCACAGCACCGAAGCAGTATAGCCCTCCTTTGGCATGCAGTGTTCTCGTTTTCTGATACCATCAACCGGGACCCAGCATCTAGGGAGAAGTGCTATGGCATCAACAGGGGCAAGTACTGTTCGGGGAATTACCCAGTTCGGTCAGACAGAGTGGGACACGCGCGTGGAACTCGCAGCCTGTTACCGGATCTTTGACTATCTCGGTTGGACCGAGCTGATCTACAACCACATTACGCTCAGAGTACCCGGACCCGAGAAACACTTCCTGATCAACCCGTTCGGCCTACACTACAGCGAGGTTACCGCGTCGAATCTGGTCAAGATAGATCTTGACGGGAATCCGATAGGCGACAGCGATTATCCTGTGAACCTTGCAGGTTATGTGATTCACAGCGCCATCCATCGGCACCGTAACGACGCACACTGCATCATGCACACCCACACAACGGCCGGCATGGCGGTCGCGTGCCTTGAGGATGGGCTATCTCACGACAACTTTTATGGCGCATTTCTTCCACATGTCGCTTACCATGACTTCCAGGGCGTCACTGTCGACCTTTCGGAGCAGGAAGATCTGGTTAGCAGCCTCGGTCAATCCGATGCCATGATCCTTCGCAGCCATGGCCTGCTGTCCTGCGGACCTGATGTTGCCAGAGCCTTCAGCACGCTGTGGACACTGGAAAGAGCGTGCCAGATTCAACTTGCAGCTCACTCAATGAACAAAGCGGTCTTGTCTCTGCCAGAAAAAGCATTCCATAGGACCACCGATCTCGACAGCCAAAGAGATTACCACCCCGAACAGATGGTGCTGGACTGGTTGCGTCGTGAAATCGACAAGCGCGACCCCAGCTATGCGACCTGACCCGGCTACGATTTACTGAGCCGATACCGGTAACCTCAGATGGCCATGTACTGGCGTGAAATCTCGGTACCCTGGGGGGAGTCAGACCCTTTTGGACTGGTGTACTACCCTAGAATCGTGGCCTGGTTCAATGACACCGAGCATGAACTGTTTCGGACCATTGGACACCCTATCGACCGGATGATTCGTGATGACAGAACCACCTTCGTGATGGGTGAGATACATTTTCGTTTCATCGGACCGGCTGCCTACGGTGACCGGGTGATGACCAAAGTCAGCCTTGAAAAACTCGGCGAACGCACGCTTCACTGGAACTGTATCGCGACAAACGTGGAGTCCGGCGACTTGATCTGTGAGGGCAAAGCCGTACGGGTATATGCGCGGATCAAGGAGGATGGTAATCTGGAATCCCGTCCCATACCTGAGTTCATGCGCACCGTATTGAAAGAGATCGGGCAGGTCAAACAGTTGGGAGAGGGGCTGATCGACGAAACAACCCGGTAGAATGGACAACAGCTCGTTGCCCTGACTTACCTACCGGCTGGACCAGAGTCTCCTAATGGCTCTTCAAGCACAAAACTCGAGTCTTTCAGTATCCGGCAAAAATTGCCGGATCGGTATACTGGTTAATCCGCGTGCTGCGCGTGATGTACGCCGACTGGTAACTGGCGCATCCTCCATCCCGACTTCCGAACGCGTTGCTGTCTGTCATCGAATTGTCCGTGGACTGGCGACACTCGATGTCGGACAGATTTTGATGATGCCTGATCGTGACAACATCGCCAGCAAACTGTTGCGCGCGGTTGAACGCGACACGTTACCTACCATCTACAAACTCCCCGAGATCAGATTCCTTGACATGCCGATCACGGGTCTGGCTCAGGACACCCTCACCGCTGTCCAGCTGATGGTAAAGGGAAAAGTCAGTGCTATTGTCGTCCTTGGTGGTGACGGCACCCACCGGTTGGTTGCCCATGAATGTGGGCAAGTGCCACTCGTCTGCATCTCGACCGGTACAAATAATGCGTTCCCGGATGCTCCGGAAGCCACGATTGCAGGTCTTGCGGCAGGCGCTGTAGGTCGGCGTTTGATTAAACCCGAAACGGTCTGCCAGTCAAATAAACGTCTGTGTGTTTGGGTCAATGGTCAGGAAACCATACCCGCTCTCGTGGATGTCTGTATCACCTCAGAAAGACAAACAGGCACCCGGGCGCTATGGCGAAGCGAACGCCTTCGTCAATTGTTTCTAACCTTTGCTGAACCCGGCAAGGTCGGCCTGTCTTCCATCGGCAGTCTTCTGTCACCCACACGCCGAGACGACGATCACGGACTCGCAATCGATATCGATCCTACTGCGGAAAAATATCAGCAATTGGCGGCGCCCATCGCCCCGGGACTCTTTGCGCCGGTGGCGATCACAGGTTATCGCCCTATCTCAATCAATCAGCGGTGTGTGCTGACCACAGCTGCGGGCACGTTGGCTTATGATGGCGAACGGGAGGTGAATCTGTTCGACGGAGATCGGGTAGAAATTATGTTGGATCGCCAGGGACCACGTACGGTAGATATTGCAAAAACTGTCGAACAAATTGCTCATGCTGGCATTCTGATCAATAGCGATGCACTACAATCAGATCACTGATCTACAACCAAATCTGGATTTACAAATCAGCCGTTTCAACTATTCCAGTGGCTAATCTGACACCGATACCGGGGACACACAGCAGATGACCGACACCACGACAATCTTTTGTGCACGAAAGATCCTCACCATGAATTCCTACCAACCCATTGCAACACATGTTGCGGTTCGGGATTGTCGGATACTCGGCGTTGGATCTCTGGATGAGTTGAGCCAGTGGGGTGACTATTCGCTCGACGAGTCTTTTGCAGACAAGGTGCTGCTACCAGGCTTCGTCGAAGCCCATTGCCACGCCATGAATGGATCGGTATGGGAAAACACTTATGTCGGCTTCTATGACCGAACCGACCCCGATGGGCGGGTCTGGCCAGGCATCCAAGACCTGGACGGCGTGATTGGGCGGCTCAAAGAAATAGAACGCACTCTGGATGATCCCGAACAGACCCTGGTCGCCTGGGGCTTCGACCCAATTTATTTTGACGACGGCGTCCGCATGACGTTAGAGCATCTCGATCAGGTCTCGCGCGACCGGCGCATCCTGGTTCAACATTCCAACGGACATCTGCTCAATGTCAATCGAATGGTACTCGAACTTGCCGGTATAGATGCGAGCACTGATGTTGAAGGCGTCATGAAGGACAGCACCGGAAACCCTACTGGTGAGCTCGGCGAAATGGCCGCACAGTTCATGGCCTATAAAGTGACGGATGTGCGTCGGTTCGATGGGATCAACAGCAAAGATCTTTGGTCTTTCGCCCGAACAGCTACCAATGTGGGTGTCACCACGGCGACAGATCTACATGCCCGCGTTCAGGACCAAAACATCGAATCATACGTAGAGGTAACACGGAACACCGATTACCCTTTGCGTCTGGTGCCAGCAGCCGGTGCACTGACGATGTCTATAGAGGATGGTCCCGCACATGTTGCTCAGCTGAAGCGGCACAACAACAGCAAGCTTTATCTCGGCCTGTGTAAGATCATGACTGACGGGTCTATACAGGGCTTTACCGGCAGATTGAAATGGCCGGGCTATATCAATGGCAAGCCCAACGGAATCTGGAACCTGCCACCGCAGACACTGACTGACATGGTCGAGGCCTACCATGCAGCTGGACTTCAAATGCACATGCACACCAATGGTGATGAAGCATCCGAACTGATGATCGATGCGATCGAAAAAGCGCTGCACAAATCACCCCGGCCTGATCACCGCCATACGCTGACCCACTGCCAGATGGCAGACGAGGCACAGTTCAGGCGTATGGCGCAACTCGGGATCTGCTCAAACCTCTTTACCAATCACATCTACTACTGGGGAGATCAACACTATGGTCTGACGATGGGACCAGATCGGGCCACGCGCATGGACGCCTGTGGCACTGCGAAACGGATTGGCGTGCCCTTTACTATCCATTCTGATGCACCCGTCACACCGCTCGACCCCCTGTTTACTGCCTGGTGCGCAGTGAATCGACAGACGGCCAGCGGCCGGATTCTCGGACCCAACGAGTGTATTGAGGTGGATGATGCGTTGAGGGCCATCACCCTGGGCGCCGCTTACACGCTGCACCTTGATCATCTGATCGGCAGTATCGAATCCGGAAAATTTGCCGACTTCGCGGTACTTGAACAGGATCCCACTGAACTGCCTGCAGAAAATCTGAAGGATGTACAGGTCTGGGGCACCGTCGTCGATGGAATTGCCCGGTCTGCATCTGGAAACCAGGCCTGACTGTATGGTGAAACCATCGACTGTTTCACCTCTGCCGTTCACCGTCATCGGGGGGTTTCTTGGCGCCGGCAAAACAACGATGCTCAACCACCTGTTGGAGAACTCGAGAGGGACACGTTTCGCTGTCCTGGTCAACGACTTCGGTGAATTAAACATCGATGAGCGCCTGATTACCCAGCATGACGGGGAAACCATCGCCCTGACTAACGGTTGCATGTGTTGCAGCATGGCTGACGGGTTCATCAATGCACTGAGTGCTGTCATGGACCGGGCCGATCAGTTCGATCAACTGGTTGTTGAAGCCAGCGGTGTTTCCAATCCCCGACGGATTATGGACATCGCGACGCTGGACCCGGGGCTCATTCCCAATGGGTCAATTGTTCTGGTCGATGCGTCGCAGCTTCTGGACCAACTGCAGGACATTCTGATTGAAGATGCTGTAGTCACCCAACTAAAAGAAGCTGACATCCTAGTCATCAACAAAACCGGGCTGGCCAATAGTGAAACACTGGACCAGGTTGCGGCAGTTTTGGCCAAGATCAACCCTGGCTGCCCGACCGTGACCAGCGACAGACAGAATCTGGCTCCGGCAGTACTCCTGGGCAGCAGCGAACTCCAGGCTGATTACGGCACGAAGCGGAACACCCCGGAGAAGACGGGCGGCGAAAACGTGACCCACACCAGCGACCACGCGCACGGGCAGTTCCGCAGCTGCGTTCTGCGGCAAGAAAAATCGATCGATCGAAACACTTTTGAAACCTGGGCCAAATCTCTGCCGGCGAGCGTACTGCGGGGCAAAGGATTTGTGGTCTTTTCGGACGCTCCTAATCAACGCTGGCTATGGCAGAAAGTTGGTCGGTCGTCGCGGCTGGAACCGGAAAAGGGCGAGCCGATTATCGAATCGACTGTCGTCCTGATTGGGACCCGCACGATGCTCATCGACACCGATCCATCAATCACGGGACCTTTCCAAAACGTTAACTGATTGTTACCTGAGCCTGGCTGACCTATCACGGCCTGCCCGGGCGGCGCTTATCCCGGCAATCCGGCCCAGTGTCACAGCACTCAGAAGGCCATTTCCCGACAGATAGCCCCAGACCGCGGGACCCGATACGCCTCTGGCTGCACCGCCACCTGCGAACAGGTTATCGAAACGCTCGCCATCGTTGTGCAGTACGGCAGCGTCGCCATCGACCCGCAGACCGCCCTGCGTATGGAACAGTGCACCGGTGACCTTGACCAGCCGGTACGGAGGTTCGAGCAGCGGGTGGTTGCGGAATTCCCGGCCGTATGGATCCTCGGCGCCACCGTCGCAATACGCCCTGCAGTCAGACAGCGTGGCTGCGACCCGCCCCAACGGTGCCCCAATTAGTTCAGCGAGTGCGGCCGGATCGGGCACGATTCTGACAGCGCCGGCGGCATCGGCCTGACGATAATCCTCGAACTCAAGTGCCAGTCGGTGCAGACGCTCATCGAACACGTTCCAGGCCACCTCACCGGACTGATTGAGCACGGCGACGGCCTGCTCCGAGTAGCCCTGGTGTTCATTCGAAAAACGGTCCCCTTGGTTGTTCAGTTGGATGCCCCCTTCCATCATGATCGCCCAGGTAATCAGTGCACCGTGCGGGGTGGCAACCGACCCGTGACCCTGATAGGCACCCAAGTCGTCCAAGCGTGCACCCAGTGCCCTGCCCCAAGCAACAGCATGCCCCTGATTGCCGCGATGACCGAAATACAGCGCATCCGCCATCTCGGGTATCAGTTCCCGGACCAGTTCCGGGTTACCCCCGTAACCGTTGCAGGCCAGGATCAGGGCTCCACAGCCGATGTTTTCCCGGGCCCCGTCTGGCCGGACTACCTCGACACCCGCAATCCTGCCGCCAGGCAAGGCAAACAGGCACTCGACTGTCGCGTTGGTCACGATTTCGATCCCGGCATCGACTGCAGCCGACGACAACCCGTCGATCAATGCCCTTCCCGTGCGCGCTGGCACCGCATGCATTCTGAGCGCCGACTGCCCGGGATAGGTAAACCCGGTCACCAGGGTGAAGTCCAGCCCATGGCTGTCGCTCAGCCACTCGAGGGCCCGGCCAGACTCGCGGCACAACACTTCAACATACCCAGGGTCAGTCAGATCTTTTGTCTTGCGCAGTATGTCATCGACCATCAGCCCAACCGAGTCACTGACACCGACCGCTGCCTGCCAGCGTGTTTGACAGGCTGGAATAAATCCGCTGGACAGGGCCGTAGACCCACTGGGTTTGGCGTCCCGCTCAAGCACCAGCGCCTCGACACCTGCATCATGGGCGGCGAGTGCGGCTATCAGGCCGCAGGCGCCCGCACCGATGACGATGACCGGTACCGAGACTGGGAATTTTACAGCAGTGCCGAACTGGACTTCCGCCCGGACCGAGCTCTTTTCGTTCATGACCCGGGTGCAGCGACAGGACCGGTCAACGCATCAACGTCATCTAAGGAAGCCAGGGCCATAATCTCCTCCCGGCCAATCGCCACCCGGGTGAAACTTGCGAGCCCGGAATGCCCGTTGACCAGTGTCGATGCAACGGCAAACGGCAACGAGAACTTTGCGGCCAGTGTGTTGCGTGGTAACTGATCGTTCAACTGCGCCGCCAGGGAATAGGTCTCGACGCGGACCTTATCAATCTCACCGATCTGGAACGGGAGTCCGCACAGATGCGGGCCAGGACATCCAGTGCACCGTGGTTATAACGGCAGCAGGAATGCCGCTTGAAGTAGTTACGCGGGATCTCCCAGCGCGTGCCGAGTTCCTCAGTCAGTGCAGCTGGGTCCCGACTCTCCGAAAGCACCGAACCCCAGATCGTCGCCAGGCCATCGTGCTCGCCATTGAATCCGGCCTTGACCATGTCCCAGGCCATCACCGCCATCTGCCCGGATACGCCGGCAAAGCTGTTACGTACGGTCCCGCCCTGGAGCATCGTCTGACGACTCGTACCCAATCCCAGAGTCGATGCCACATTTATGGTCTCGCGAAACTCTTCAGACCAGCCGGCATGAATCCGACGGGGAATGCGGCTTTTTTCATTGTTGTCCCTGATAAAGGAACCTTGCCCCGTAGAACAGCCTACTTCAGTCCGATCACCGCGGCAACGGTACGGGCAGGAATCAGTCGGTCAGCCAGACAACTGGTTGATCAACGCCGCACAATTGGTCAGCCTGGCGATACTGCCGAGCGCCTCCAAATTCACGTCATGAACCTGCTGATCGAAGGCTGCACAACCATCAGACAGAACGGTTACCTCGAATCCGTGCACATGCGCATCGCGTACCGTGGATGCGACACCACCATTGGTGACAATGCCGCCGGCAACAAGATGTGTGATGCCAGCCTGGTGCAGCACCCACTCCAGTCGGGACATGTAGAACGCTGAATAGGCGACCTTCTCTACAGACAGATCTGCCGGAGAAAGTTCCTCGATCAACGCATGACCAAAACTTCCAGGTGAAAAATCACCCTTCGCAAGGAAAGGACGCAATTCCTGGAGATGCTCACTGATAAACGGCTCCGCATCCCGGCCTGGAACAAGTGTGAAATGCGTCGACACGACCCAGCCGCCAGAGCGGCGAATCGCGTCGCAGACCGGTGCGAGCAATGCCGACAGTGCGCTGATCGCCTCACAGCTGATGCCCGCGCGTGCGTAGGCTCCTTCGGGGTGCAAAAAATCATTCTGCATATCAATCAGAACCAGCGCCGTGTTCGACATCGTATTCACCGTGTTTGATTAAGTATCCAGCCGTTGCACAATCAAGTTACCATAATCATCGACCACACCTTCCAGGCCCGGATCGATGAATATGGTTGCATCGGACTGCTCCAGCAGCGCAGGCCCATGGATGCGTTCGCCTACCGGTAGACTGAGGCGCTCGTAGACGCGGGCCGAGTGCCAGGCGCCATCGACCCAGACATCCCTTTCTCCTGTCATCCTAGTCCGGGTATTGGCAGCGGGAGAGATGACTGACAGATCGAATGTCGGCCGCAGGCCCACTACAGTAACTCGAAGATTCAACACCCGCACGGGAATATTTTCCAGTAGACGACCGTAAGTACCGCGGTAAGTCTGATCGAACGCCGTCCTGATAACCTCTTGATCGGCAGAGTCATCCGGAATTCGCCCCGGTAAGGACACGGCAATCGTGTGCGTCTGTCCAACATAGTTCATGTCCAGCTCGCACGTCACCTCGATCCCATCGAGGCGAATTCCGGCTTCGCGCAACAGGCGCTCACCGCTTTCAGCGCTGTCGCGCACAAGCCGGTCCAGCTGCGCTGTGTCGAGTTCCTCTAGCAATTGGTTAATCGTCATCACCCGGTCGTGCCGCATATCTGCAGCGATACAGCCCAGCGCACTGGTGACTCCCGGATAACGCGGCACGAGCGCGCTGGCAAGCCCGACGTCCTTGATCAACGAACCCACGTGCAGTGCGCCGCTCCCGCCGAAGGGCATGGCAACAAAATTCTTGGGATCGTGCCCGCGCTCGACCGACACCAGCCGGATTGCACCGGCCATTTTTGCATTCGCCACCCGGATGATAGCCTCCGCCGCCGCCATGGTATCCAACGCTAACGGCTCTCCGATTTCGCTCTGGATTGCACGAGCAGCGGATTCAACATCGAGCTCAGTCAGTCCACCCCCAATCGGTTGCTGCGCATTGATCCTGCCCAGGACCAGGTTGGCGTCGGTCACGGTCGGATGGCTGTTCCCCTGGGCGTAGCAGACCGGCCCTGGATCCGACCCGGCACTTTCAGGTCCGACCTGGAGCAGGCCGCCTGGATCAATCCAGGCGATCGAGCCACCGCCGGCACCGATCGTGGTGATCTCGACCATCGGCGTTCTGATCACCATACCGAAGTCGATCTGGGTCTGCGCCACCATCTTGCTCTGGCCTTTTGTGATCACCGAGACATCAAAACTGGTACCACCCATATCACAAGTAATGATATTGTCGATTCCTGCCGACCGGGCGATGTGAGCACTTGCGATCACACCGGCCGCAGGCCCGGACAACGCTGTTCGAACCGGGAGCCTGCAGGCCGTATCAATCGTCATGACACCGCCGTTGGACTGTACGATCAAGATGTTCCCCGTCAACCCGCCATCGCGCAGACCACGCTCCAGCTGGCCGAGGTAATCTCCTATGGTCGGCTGGAGGTATGCGTTCAGCGATGCTGTCGAAGCCCGCTCGAATTCCCTGATTTCCGGCAGGATCTCATGTGAAGCAGTCACATGAGGATTGGGCCACATCGCCCGTACCGCCTCCACAGCCATGCGTTCGTTGTGGTCGTTAGCATAAGCGTTGATAAAGAAAACACAGATCGACTCAGCGCCCTGGGCCCGCAACTGCCTCGCAGCCTGCGTGACCTGGGCAGGGTCGATCGACACAGTGCAGGTCCCGTCTGCGAGCACCCGCTCATCCACTTCGAGGCGAAAATCGCGGGCAATCAGCGGGGTAAAGGTACCCCACAGGCCCCAGGTGTCGGGCCGGTCCCTTCGCCGCATTTCCAGCACATCCCGAAAGCCCCGGGTCGTGATCAGACCGGTCCGGGCACCTTTTCGCTCAAGCAGCGCATTGGTCGCAACCGTCGTCCCGTGCACGATCGTGGCCACGTCCGTAAGCCCTCCGAGGGTTCGGTCGATGCCTTGCTGAATACCCCGGGACTGATCATCCCGCGTGGTGGGCACCTTAACGACCTCGCATGTGCCATCTACCTCGTCGAGAAAGAACATATCAGTAAACGTGCCGCCAACATCAACACCAACAACGATTCGTTTAGTTCCTGTACTCATCACCTGGACAGTGTTCTACTGCGGATTCTCGCTGGCACGTGCCGTCACATAACCGAGCCGGATGTCTTCTTCCAGGCGTTTCGGATTCCTATTTTTCGGTTTCCCGTACCCGCCACCGCCCGGCGTTTCGAGGCGAACGCGTTGATTCTTCTTCAGCTTGATCCCAACAATCTTCGATACCAGTTCCGGTGAGTGAAATCCGTCATCCTGCTCATATGAAAACCGGTTGCAACTGCCTGGCGATCCACCCACCACGCCCGGCGGTGGAAATTTTCCACGGTCACCGAACAGAAAAGCCTCGGCCTCATCCTCCAGTAGCGCGATCTCGTAGATCGCCCCGCAACCGCCGCGATGTTCGCCAGCCCCACCGCTGTCCGGACGCAGCGCCCACTTTGTAAACAATACCGGATACGCCGCCTCAAGAATCTCCAGCGGCGGTATGGTGGCTGTAGAGATCGGTGCATTTCCATGGTTAAGGCCATCACCTTGGGGGTGCCCGCCGTGGCCACCGCCAAAGAAGGAAAACATCACCCAGCGCCGCCCGTCCTTACGGTACCCGGCCAGCGACAGAGCGTTGATGGTGCCGTAGGCACAACCGTTGGAGATTGAAGGATCGGCGTGAGACAGGGCCACGAATATCACGTCGATGATTCGCAGGATAGTCTCGGTATAGCCACCGACCGGCCGCGGCGCACTGGCTGACAGCAGGCTGTCTTCTGGAATAACGAATTCGATAGGCGAAAGGACGCCGGAGTTTGCCGGTACCTCCTTGAAGATGTGCTTCAAGGCGACGTAACAACAGGCGATCGTCGTAGATCGGGAAATATTGACCGGCCCCGCACACGAACGCGCTGTCCTTGAAAAATCCAGGCACATGCTGTTATCACGAATCTCAAGATCCAGTGCAATACGAAGGGGCTCGTCAACAATGCCGTCATTATCGAGCCAGTCTTCCGCCGAGTACCTGCCTTGAGGCAGTTCTGCAATGTGGCTGCGCATCAACGCCTCGGCCCGCTGTTTTAGCTGACTGAAGGCCTGCTCAACCTGGTCGGTACCGTATTCTTCGAGCAATGCATCAAGCCGTTGCACCCCGAGGTCAAGTGAATTCAACTGGCCGTTGAGGTCGCCATAGAGCGATTCCGGCAGGCGGGAATTGGCCTTCAGGATGTCAATGATGTCGTTTTGGATTCGCCCACCCTCACAGAGTTTTACGGGCGGAATCAGCATACCTTCCTGGAAGCTCTCGGTCGCTGCGGGGTTGTAGTTACCAGGCACATTGCCACCGACATCGTGCCAGTGCCCCACCGAAGCCAGGAAACAAAAAAGTTCGCCCTGGTAGAAATAAGGACGTACCAGCTTGAAGTCGGAGAGATGCGTGCCGCCTTCATACGGATCGTTGAAGATGTAAATGTCGCCGGAATTCAAAGGGGCATCGGCCGCATCGATGCGATCGATCACCAGTCGAACAGCGAACGCCATGGTGCCGACGAATATCGGCAGACCACTCTTTCCCTGAACCAGGGTTTCCCCGGTGGTGGCGTGGTAGAGCCCGTGACTGGCGTCATGAGCTTCCGCAATGATCGGATTAAATGCGGATCTAAAGAGCGTCGCATCCATCTCGTCCGCAATCTGTTCGAGACGCCCCTTGAGAACGGAAAGTGTCACAGGATCAAGATCAGGCATAAATTGAAAGATCTCTCTGGTAAACAGGGTGCGCGAAATGTACGACAGTCGTATCATAACCGCCTGACCCGCCACGAAACAGGTCATGCCTGAAGTTGAGCTAAAGCCACACGATCTTTTTTCAACCTGTAGCACCTTGCATCGCCCAAACAGGAGAAGTCAGTTGACTCGTATTGGAATCGCCTTCTCCGGAGGACCGGGCCCGGCTGAGATAGTGGAATGCGTCAAGCTGGCCGAATCACTGGGCTATGAATCGGCGTGGGTCGCCGAAGGCCATGGCGGTGACCAGTTCTCGGTATTGACCGCGTGCGCGACACAGACATCGACAATTCTGCTGGGCACGGCGATATCCAGCGTCTTCGTGCGTTCGATCCCGACTATTGCGATGGCCGCGGCCACAGTTGACGAAATCTCAGGCGGTCGATTTATTCTGGGCCTGGGTTCCAGTCACAGTGTGCAGGTAAAACCTGAGCACGGGATGGATTACGCTAAACCGATCACGCGGGTGAGGGAAAGCGTTGACATTGTCAGGGCCCTGCTGCGCGATGGTGTGGTCCAGTACGCCGGCGAAACGGTGACGATCGAGAATTTCGATTTCTGGTTCAGCCCGAAACGCAAAGACATTCCGATTTACCTTGCGGGACTTTTCCCGAAGATGATTTCTGTCTGTGGTGAAATCGCCGACGGTCTTATCCTGACCCGCAGCACGCTGGAAAACAGCATGCGATCCAGGCAGTGGATTGCCGAGGGCGCTGCCCGCTGTGGACGAAATGCCGCTGACATCGACGTGACCTCGCTGCTGCCGGCCGCACTCGCGGACAACCGAGAAGATGCCCTTGATGTGTTACGGCCGGGGCTGGCGTTTTACCTGGGGTTTTTCCCGCGCTATAACCGTCTGATCGCCGAATACGGGTTTGCCGGGGAGGCCGCTCGAGTGGCCGAGGCCTGGTCCCGAAACGACCGGGCGGCCGCAACCCGCGCTGTGACCGATGCCATGATCGAGGCGACCAGCGTGGTCGGCACTGCCGACCAGTGCCGGGAAAAGATCGAAGCCTATCGGGAATCGGGCATCGATCTGCCCATCGTCAGCCCATTCGCGCGCGGCGCGGAGTCAAAAGCGGTCTTTGAAGCGGTTATCCGAGCCTGCGCCCCGGGATAGGTCACAACACTGGCCCCCGGAGCGATTCGATCGCCAGGCCGATTCACGGCACACCCGGACCAGATATTTCGGGCCGAATGGTCACTCCGCTAGATGACACGCTACTCGGTGTGTTCTGTCCACCGCTCTCAGATCGGGCAGATCCGTCCGGCACTGATCGACCACAAGTGGACAGCGTGAAGCAAAGCGACAGCCAGGCGGCAAATCGATCGGGTTCGGCGGATCACCAGTGATGGTTGTGCGACGCCCCCGGTTTCTACGATTTGGGTCCGCTGACGGCACGGCCGACAGCAACGCCTGGGTATAGGGATGTTTGGGATTATTAAAAAGTGATTCACGGTCCGCTTGCTCGACGATCTTGCCCATGTACATCACTGCAATACTGTCACACATGTGTTGAACAACACCAAGGTCGTGAGAAATAAACAGATACGTCAGATTGAGATCTTTTTGCAATCTGCGAAGTAAGTTTAGTATCTGCGCCTGGACACCCACATCAAGCGCCGAAACCGGCTCATCGCAGATCACAAGACTAGGACTTGAAGCAATCGCCCGGGCGATGCCAATTCGCTGGCGTTGACCACCTGAAAACTGATGAGGAAACAGTCTCAGTTGGTCCTGACGTAGCCCGACCTGTTCAAACAGTTCCTGAACCCGATTGTTACGACTCTTAACTGATCCAATACTTAAACGATCGAGTGGCTCTCGGACGATATCCTTGGCACGTAATCTTGGATTCAACGACGAATAAGGATCCTGAAAAATAAACTGCATATGCCGTCGATGAGTTCGGAGCGATTCACCTTGTAAGCCAAGCAGGTCAACATCACCCATTCGAATTTTACCGGTGGTTACAGGTATTAAACGAGCGATCGCCAGAGCCAGTGTCGTCTTACCCGAACCGGATTCACCTACAACAGCCATAGTCTGGCCTCGTTGTAGCGATAGCGAAACGCCATCGACCGCTCTCAACTGCAGCGCGGCACCGAAGAGGTTCGTTCGCTTAAGGTCGAAGCGAACCTCCACATCACGAAGTTCTAACATCGGCGCAGTGTCAGGCATCGGCTGACTCATTGCTGGTAACAAGCTCCCAACATGCTACGCTTTGGGTCTCTGTTAGCTTTGTGTGGTGGGGTTTTTCTTGCCAACAGACATCGCGAACCAGATCGCATCGTGGTGCGAACATGCAACCATCGAAGCCAAATTCAGAAAGCGGGGGCACCATTCCAGGCACCTCTTGAAGATATGGCCGGTCCGCTGTCACTTTGCCCAACAGATGTGGCACACACGCTATGAGTCCTCGGGTGTAAGGGTGCTGTGGTCGCAACAAAATATCTTCCACTCGACCGTCTTCAATCTTACGCCCAGCGTACATAACCACCACTCGCTCAGCCATTTCGGCGACCGACCCCATATCGTGAGTGATGAGAATGATCGCCGCACCTGTCTCATGTTGTAAGTTCTGCATTAGATCGAAAATCTGTGCCTGTACAGTCACATCCAATGCGGTTGTCGGTTCATCTGCGATCAGAATTTTTGGTTGGCAAGCCAACGCCATCGCAATAATGATGCGCTGCCTCATTCCACCGGATAGTTGATGCGGATAATCATTTGCACGACGGTCAGGCAGGGGTATCTGTACCGCATCTATCATCTGAATCGCCTGAACTTGGGCCTGCTTCCGGGTCAGTCTCTGGTGACGTCGCAGCGTCTCAGCAATTTGCTCACCTACCGTGTAGACCGGATTCAGGGACGTCATGGGTTCTTGAAAAACCATCGAAACTTCGTTGCCTCTGATCTCACGCATCCTGGCATCTGTTGTTTGAACTAGATCTTCGCCCTGCAAAGTTATTGAGCCTGCAGATATCACTCCAGGCGGTGATGGGATCAATCCCATAATTGCAAGCGCGGTCATACTTTTGCCACAGCCAGATTCTCCGACCAGACTCAATGTTTCACCGGGGCCAAGATCAAATGACAGATCATCAATCACCGGCACTACACCACCACGGATCGTGAACTCAACCGTCAAATTTCTAACCGACAGTAGTGGTTCTGCCATTAACGTTTCCGAAGCTTGGGATTTAATGCATCATTCAAGCCATCTCCTACCAATGAGATGGCCAACACCGTAATAAAAATAGCCAGGCCTGGATACATGATTGTGAAGGAGTGTTGTAGGATGAATGGTCGATTATTTCCCATCATCGCACCCCAACTCACCACGTTGGGATCACTCAAACCTAGAAAACTCAAACCCGCTTCAAATAAAATTGCAAAACCAACCAGCAATGCCGCTTGCACCACAATTGGTGGCAACGCATTAGGCAAAATCACTCTAAAGATTAAGGTCGGAGCCTTCGCACCAGCCGAACGCGAAGCGGTAACGTACTCGAGTTCTCGAATTTTAAGAAATTCAGCTCGCGTGACCCTGGCAACACCAGTCCAGCTAACGATGCCAATCGCAAACGCAATCATCTGTAGTGAAGCTCCAAAAAGCGCAACAAGAACCATAGAAAATAGCAATGTCGGCAACACCTGAAAGAATTCCGTGATTCTCATCAGAATTTCCTCAACCCACCCCCGATAGAATCCCGACAGGGCTCCAAAAGTAATACCAATCAGAACACTCAATAAAGCAGCAGCACACCCCACTGCTATGGTCGCCCTTCCACCGTGAATAATTTGGGCCACAAGATCGCGTCCTAAATAGTCTGTTCCTAAAAGAAACCCTTTGGCCCCTGGGGGGCTAAAGGGAGACCAGACCATCTCCCAGGGATCAACCGTATACAGAAACGGGCCCAACAACGAGACTACGATAATAATTGCCAACACAAGCAACCCTGCGACAGCGGCATAGTTTGCGGCGAACATTCGCGCGGCCTCTGTAAAAGGGTGCTCAATCTGAACAACACCCATTTCTTGATGACTCAGGCTTTGCTGTTTTAGCTCTTCACTCACGATTACGCCTGACTTCCTTCTGATGTCTTGATTCTCGGATCAATAATTCGATACACCATATCGGTCAATAAATTCGCCACTACGACAACCAACGATGAAAAGAACAAGATACCCAAAATTGTTGGGGTATCTCTTGCGACAATTGCCTGGACAGCTAACGTTCCCAACCCTGGCCAACTAAACACAGTCTCGACAAGAACTGCACCGGAAATAATTCCAGAAAATACCAATCCAACAGTTGTAACCACTGGGAGTAGTGCGTTACGCAACGCATGCTTGAACACTACTTGGAATTCCGACAAGCCTTTGGCCCGTGCTGTTCTAACATAGTCAGAGCCCAACACATCCAACATACTGGCTCTCGACAATCTGCTATAAATCGCCAGAAAAATCGAACCCAAAGTAACCGCTGGCAAGACTAAATGGTGCAACACATCAATGACATAAGCGATCCCGTCCCTTTCTACTGACACATCTATCATGTTTCCTATGGGAAATATCGGGACGATAACGGAAAACAAAATTATCAGCATGATACCGGTCCAAAACACCGGCGCCGCATAGCCAACCAAAGACAACACGGTAACAAAATGGCTTGTCACCCCGTTTGGGTTTCGAGCTGCCGTGACACCAAGCAATATACCCAAGAAAATGGATATAACCTGGGCACTGATCACTAACAAAAGAGTGGCTGGTAACTTCTCCATTATGAGTTTGGTAACCGGCTCGTTATAGTAAAAAGAATAACCAAGATCTAGCCTTGCCACACCCCAGAAATATTTCGCCATCTGCTCCCACAAAGGTAGATCAAGCCCGTAATCTTCGCGAATCTGCTCCATTATCTCTGCATCTAATCCACCAGCATCCTGGGCAATCGTGTCTGCGACATCGCCTGGAGCAATGTGTATCAGCACAAAATTCAACGCCAAAACAGCAACAAGCAATACGAGACCAAAACCGGCACGCTTAAGTGTGATGATCAAAAACTGCATTGAATTACTATGTATTTAATATGAAATTAACTTGTTCGACCAAATGAGAAATGCCTGCTGACAAGCAGCAGGCATTTCCGAACAACATCTGACATTTCTCTAGGTCAATTCTTCAGATAGACCTCGTCCATTGGGGAGCAAGTGCCCCAAATCGTATTCGGTGGATTGCCCACCTTGGTATGGTTGTAGATCGTGTGGTAAGGCACGGTTTCTGTGAAATAGATCGGTACATCTTTCGCAATTTGTTTCTGCGCTTCGGAATAGAAAGCGACCCGTTTCGCCTGATCGTTCTCCTGACCAGCTTTAGCCAATATGGCATCAACTTCCGAGTTACAGTACTGCTGAGTGTTCGACCAGATCACACCCTTTTTCGCGTTATTACACAAATAGGTTCTATGCACACCGATAACTGGATCACCCCAGTTAAATACCACATCGGTTGTGATATCAAAGTCCCAATTTGAAACAGTCTTTGCCCAGGCGGGAAACCCCGCTGATGTGCGTACAGTGACATCGATCCCAATCTTTTTGAGCTGAGGTTTTAGGTATTCAGCGTTTGGCTTGGCACCCGGCCAACCGAAGTCAACTGTCAGAGGAAAACGCATTCCATCACCGCCACGTGCATAACCCGCGTCATCAAGCATGGCGTTGGCTTTGTCTAGATCTAGATCATAGTGCTCGACATTTGGCTCATGAAAAATACTATCCGGATGAATACCAGTATAAGCCGCCTTAGTTGTACCCTGGCTGATCGCGTTCATGAGGAAATCGCGATCAATCGCGTAAGCGATCGCCTGCCGTACTCGCACATCACTCAGTGGCTCTTTCTTCGTATTAAACGCATACCAGGCTATTGGCCCTATAGCCGCGTAACCTTGGTCAGTCGCAGTCAAATGCGCAACACCCTCAGCATGCAAAATGTCTTGCGCCAATGACTCAAAGGCCGACATGTCAATTTCGCCATTCTCTCTTCCGAGGGATCTTGCTGTTGGATCTTTGATAATCCGCATGACGATTTTGTCTAGATACGGACGACCCTTGATGAAAAAGTTCTCATTCCGTTCCAGGATAATATGTTGATCCCGAACAAACTCAACGAACTTAAATGGTCCCGAACCGACGACGTCTTGAGAGTTACGTGGATGTTTCTTTGGATCTTGTCCATCGCCATAAATATGTTCTGGGATGATCGATCCGAGCTGTGAGGACAGTGCCAGCATAAGAGCCGGATGTGGTTTGGATAATTTGAAAACAGCCGTATTTGCGTCCGGTGTTTCGACACTTTCGACTGCTCCAAACATCGTTTTAAACGGATGATGCGCTTTGATGGTCTTGATGGAAAATGCAACGTCCTTAGAGGTGATCGGTGCGCCGTCATGGAACGTCGCACCCTCGACGAGATTAAACGTCACTGTTCTTGAGTCATCAGACACCTGCCAGGACTTCGCAAGGTAGGGATGAGCATTCCACTGGTCATCGAACCGAAGCAGAGTCGCAAAAAGCTGTGCGCCCGGTGCACCCGTCGCAATACCGGACTGTACTGCGGGATTGAGATGTCGAGGCGTCGTGCCGATCGACATAATCAATGTACCACCCGCTTTAGGGGTATCCGCCTGTACAGTTACGCCAGTCAATGCGAGAACAATCGCACCAATAGCGCTAATCAGTTTTGTTGTCATTCGCATTAATTGTCTCCTTTGGTAGTCAGACTTATACCGTGTCAGCATCGCTGATCACCTGTCCATTGTTCACCTTATCAATCCGCTTTGCAAGGTGAGGAGCGATCCGGCTAGTGGTGCAATATTTGGTTCTGAATTGGTTCTATATTCACAACACCGTTGACCAACAGATTCCAGTGGTGCGCCATCTTGACGTGAACGGACTGCTCCTGGTGCTGGATTGCACCTAACCATTTCTGCTTCGCTCTGCTTCGACGAGTACCCGCCGCAGAATTTTGCCGGAAGCAGATTTAGGAATCTGCTCAGCAAAGTCCAGTAACCGCACGCGCTTGTGCGGTGCGACATTGTCCGCGACAAAGGCCATGATCTCGTCGGCCATTTCATCACTCGCGGCCTCCGGCTCTTTTAGTACTACGATGGCCTTGGGAATCTCACCGGCTTCCTCATCGGGACTCGGGATCACTGCCGTATCGACTATGGCCGGATGTGTCACCAGCAGCGCCT
>JYMV01029390.1_pt1 | contig 56791 bp, 47 predicted proteins | sample 338911 | NCBI WGS metagenome assembly JYMV01 (sample SAMN03354496, study PRJNA234377) | hydrothermal vent metagenome | biome: Deep sea; feature: Hydrothermal plumes at the Eastern Lau Spreading Center, Western Pacific Ocean; material: Seawater | place: Tonga | collected 2009 | depth 2000 m m | reverse complement strand
CGCCTGGATATATATCCTGACTACACCAGGAATGCTGCGGCGATTGAGGTCATCGTAGCGAAACCAAAGCCGGGATTTATCCGGGCCGGCGCTGACCCACGCCAGCCAGCGTACGCAATCGTACGATAGGGTCCCTGAATAGGCCACGACGCGGGGCGTAGATACCCTCAAACGGCGACCAGCCAATCACAGCGTCAAGTCGGGCTATCCCGTATCCGCCGACAGTTCTAACCCGGGATGATCAGGACAGGAAATGTTACGCCATTGCTCATGGGTACGATGACGGAGACAGTATTGTCATTTTCCACCGCTACGGGAGCAATTTCTCCGCTGCCCAAATCGATCTGTTCACCATGGGCAGCGCCGAAGGGAACTGACAGTTCCGTCGCATGCGTGTCGGGCAGGGCAAGCACGATGGTCCCCTTGCCGACCTGAAGTTGGATATAACGTCCGCCGGGACATTCACCCACTGCGCCTGCACTGATCTCGCCGTCCACCCTGTTTAAAGCCGCGTTCAGGTGTCGCACCAGATGGAACCCGGGGCGTGGATTAAACATTCGGTCCAGGACGCCGGTCCGTGGGAAATAGCCTCGGTCAATGTCGACGAAAGTATCGGCGTAGACGGTGACGTTGTCGAAGGCCGCGGCGGCGGCCATGGCCTCGGCGATGCGGCTGACACTCAGATAGTCGTCGGCTGTTTCCAGGGCCGGGTTAGCGCCGAACATGCGCAGATGCACGGAAGCGGCGACGCCCAGGTCCGTGGCGATAGCGCTGGCCGTGGCGGCTGTCGCCCAGGGTGACATTTCCAGTGTCAGCCGGAAGACCAACCCGCTCAGTGCACCGGAAAGCTCCGGACGGGCCAGGGCATCGGCCATCTGGTCCCTGTCATCGGCCAGGAAACCATGATTGATGGCATGGTAATATTTCCCCGCTTCACTGCGTTGCTCATCGATGGATCTGAGCCGCGAGAGATAGACGGGTACCTCGACGGCCCGCGCTATTTCGCCGACGCCGCCGATATCCCGCTCCAGGACCTCCCAGTTGAGACCGATCTCCCAGGCCGAAAAAATGTCCTGGTGTGCGGTGATCAGGTCGCGGTGGCGCGGGGAGGGGTTGCCGAAAGAGAACAGGGTGAATTCGTGGCCGTGGGACTTCAGCATGCGCAGGCGATCGATGTTATCTGGTGTCTGTAGATCCTGGAATGGGATCCGAATCTTCTTGACCCCCATTTCCCAAAGCGCCATCAGCGGGTAGTCGTTGCGAACTTGCTTGCGGTCAAATTCATCGAGGCCACCGGTAGGCGGGATCTCGACAATCTCCATCCAGTTCTGGCGCATGTCGAAGCCGAAATCGCCGCGCCTGTTGAGGCGCGGGTGCACGGGAGCGATGCACGATGGCCCGGCTACGACCGGCGAGCCCAGTGCGGCCTCGTTACCGTAGGTGCGGACGACATCGCAGACGTGGCCTCCCTCGTGAACGTGGACGATGAAATAGCCCAGTTTCGGTTTATCATTTCGGCCGAATTCGCTGCCCGGGCCGGGGGAGATTCGGTACATCTCGCTGTAGTCCAGCCGCACGAAAGCTGTCGACGGCAACAGGTAGCAGTCCGTTTCGCCATGGCGATAGAACCAGAAATTGTGCACGTGGCCGATGAAAAGGGCCTCGACGCCATACTTTTCCAGGAGATTCAACATCCAGGTGCGGCCCGGCTCACCGATGTTGTCGTAGTTCTCTTGCTCGTCGGGTTTCGAGAAATAGGGCGGATAATGGCTGTGCAGGAATATGCGCTTGTCTCTGTTGGCTGCCAGGTCGGTTTCCAACCAGGCCCGTTGCTCCTTCTCAGCGGCGAAACCCGAATTGATGATCTGGGCGTTGACGATGATGAAGTGGCAGCCGTCATGGTCGAAGGACCGATACTGGGCACCGAAGTGTTCATCCCAGAGCGCCAGGTAGTCCTCATGGATGCGGGCTGCCGGGGCCCAGTCGTTGGGCTTGTCGCCGACGTCGTGGTTGCCCGGCGTCAGGTAGAGAGGGTGGTTCAGCTCTTTGGCCTGCTCATGAAATCGCGCCGCCGCGGCGGCGTAGAGGTCTGGGATGGCAGGCACTGGGTGAACCAGGTCGCCGACGTTAACCACGAAGGCCAGATCACGGGCATTCAGATCGCGGATCACGTAGCGCATACGCCGGTTGGCCAGGCGGTTCACCTCAAAAGGGGAATTACAGTCGTCCTCGCCCTGGTTTACGTGCGTGTCGGTGATTACACCGAAACTGAACAGGCGCCGGCCGAGCGTGTCGGGGTTCAATGGTTCGATGGTCATGGATGACTTCCAATTTGAGTCGTGGAGAGAGACCTATACCGCATATGAAAATACCTTACCCGCCGGATCCTGACTATGTCTCGCAGGAATCAAAAAGGAACCTCTAATCGCTAGAGATCAATCCCAGTTTTCAGTGGAACGATCCACTGGCCCCGCGCCTACTATCGGGACTCACGCGTCTATTAACACAGCTGTGTTATAGGCGCAATATTGGTGTATGAAACGTATGATTGCCATTGGTTTATCGGTTCTGATACCGAGAACGTGATCCGCTGTTTTCTCGACCTGGCGCCGTTTTAACCTCTGGTTCAGCGCTCCGTTCCAGCCGGTGGACCTTCCGTTGCCGGGCCGTGGCGGCTGGGTTCTTCGCCGTCGCCATCCAGGCCGTGATAGCGGGGCAGATCGTCGGCGACGTCGAACCAGGCGATCCGTCGACTGTGGTACCAGTGCAGGCTGGGAACGTAAGCGTCGGGATCGTCGAAGGTGCTGATGTGAAACTCGATAGTCCGGGGGTCGTCTTTCTCGCTCTCAATGGTCAGCGGGGTTCCGCATTGGTCGCAGAACGCCCGCCCCACCCCCGGCGAGGACTGGTAGATCTTGCGTTCCCCTTCCGTGAACCGGACCTTGTCGGCCTCGAAAATTACCAGCGTGACGACCGGTGCGCCGTTGTGCCGCCGGCAATCCGCACAGTGGCAATGGCCGGTGACCACAGGCTCGCCCATGGCCTGGAAACGTACCGCGCCACAAAGGCACCCGCCGGTCCCTGTTTCAGGTCTGTCACCCCTCATCGCAGCAACCCTCCACTGAATCGGTACCCAAAGGAAATCACGTCGAGCGGCACAGAGCAAACGACTCATTCAACAGCCTCAGCCAGAAGCGGACATTCAGGTTTCGCCGTTCGACTCGAGAGAATAGGAATTATATACAGTCAATCAGCGCCATTGGTGAAGTCTCCAACGGGTGAGCTGGACTGGCTCGGGCGATAGTCACGGACATCGGCTGGGCCGGCCATGGTGGTGGTGACTTTCTGTTTGTGAGGCTGTGAGATAGGGGCAAGAGGGTTACGGGCAGATCAAAAAGGAACCCTAATCCCTAGAGATCAATCTCCGTTCTCAGTGGAACGATCCACTGGCCCCTTGTCTTGTTATCGGGACCCATCGATCAGCACACAACCCGGTGCGAGCTATCCGCTGAACCGTAGGTTGCAAGGTCGTTTAAGCCATTCTGGTGCATGTATTGGGCAATGGACCCTGATTCGACTAAAGCACGCACGAGAATCCCTAGTATTTGGCTAGAACATAGGCTTTTTACTCTAAAGACCCATGATTCAAGGGCTCAGAAAATGGCTTAATTTACTGGGTTGTTTCGATAGTCCCGGTTTTAAGAATCGAAGCAAACAAACTTCAGTTCCATCCCAAACCTTATATTTATGGAGATTCCAGTATCTGTCCGTCTGTACCTTTGTCTTCCTGTCAGCCTGGCGTTTCACCAGATCCTCTGCTCTGGTTGCCCCTCTGTAACAGGAATAAGATAGCGGTAGGAAACGCTTCTACTCGATTTTTTACTGCCCTGACCGCACTCATGGAGGATGAATAAAGTGAACTTTCGATATGCCGAAGACTACCAGGCGGGGGATGTATTTGACCTCGGGACGTACGATGTTACGCGAGAAGAGATCATAGAGTTTTCGCGAAAGTACGATCCTTTCCCATTCCACATCGACGACCGGGCGGCTCAAGAAACCGTTTTTAAAGGCATCATTTCCAGCGGATGGCTGACAGCTCTGATCTGGCTTCGGCTAATGCATAAGGCGTTCCTATGTCATGAGACAACCTTAGGTTCGCCTGGCCATGAAAAAATGAACTGGCCGACGCCCGTGCGCCCTGGGGATAAATTGAGTGGGCAGGTCGAAATTGAGGAGAGCCGGGTGTCGGTAAGCAAACCCGACTTGGGCTTTGTCCGCTACACCTCCACGTTAAAGAATCAAAAGGGTGAGGACGTCTTCGTCACGACAAGCACTTTGATTGTGAAACCGCGCCCCGCACCAACGGAGGACAAGTAAGGATTCGTCTAACGATGAAGGCAGACAGGTTTGCAGCTTTAGTGCGGTGCTGGGTTTAAGATAGCGGGATGAATCGCTTGAAAATATAGGAGATCAAAAATTAACCTTTGCGTAGTATCTCAATACAACTGTACCGTCGATGAATTTGAAGCTATGGTTAAGGAAGGTGAAGAAGAGACCTCTGCCTTCATTACTGATTATGAATTGGTCAAAGTCAACGACCACAAATCAATATTGCTACTGAATTGCATGGATATGGAAGCTTTCCAAGCTCTTATGACTTCGCCTGAGATGAAGCAATGGGATGAAGAGAACGGATGTGTAGACATCGTCTACTCGATGAAAAGAATAAACTAATAAGGAGATTTATGAGGTCACCTAAGCTAACATTGACGATAGTATCGGCAATTCTAGTACTGACTGGATTGGTGTTTATCGGCTTGCTGAGCAAATTACCAAAGGGATTTGGCCGGAAGCTGATGCCTACGGGATGAATATTGGTGTCATCATGCGTTATATCCTAGGGGCATCGGTTATTGCGAGCGGCTGCATACTTTTTCTGGCACGGGGAGTCGAAGAACGGGAAAGCGTTAAGAAAATTCTATTGGGTGCTGCGGTAGGATTTGCTGTTGTTTTTGCAACGATGGTGTTTTTGCGCGTTACAGGCAAAAATTTTGTTCCGCCACCACCTTTTGTCATAACAGCAGTAATTTCTGGTTTGTGTTTTTGGTCGGCGTTTAAGGTTAAAAGCGGCTGACCGCAACTCTAGACAAAGCAACCGGCACATACAGATGAAACACATCTACACATTCCTCTATCTGTTCCTGCAGAGAGGTTTACAGTTTTAATGGGCTGTTGGGAATGAGATGGTGAGATGAAACGACAGGGTACTATTCAGAATGAGTGATGACTCGACAACACCAAGCCTGACCGAATTTCCTTATGCGCCCGAAAACTGGTCACCGCATGACTGCAAAATCATTGCTGACGATGAAGGGATTGATCTGACTGCAGACCATTGGGCAGTGATTCAATGCCTGCAGGAGTACTTCGCCCGGAACGATGGACACGTAAATGTCCGGAAAATACAGGATGCCCTGCATGAGAGATTCCACCATATTGGCGGGCGGCGAAGATTGTTTGAGATAATTCCGGGTGGACCGGTGGCACAGGGATGCCGACTTGCTGGACTTAAACCTCCGCCGGGGAGCGTGGACCCATCTTTCGGCAGTGTTTATTGAAGAAATTAAAACTGTGTTAATAGAACATAAGCGGCGGTAACCCAGTATGCCTCTAGAGTGCATCCAACTTAATCCGGCCAGGCCATCGATCACCCGTAAGTTCCTTATCTGGGCTACATGGTCAAAGAACCAACGTCGTTACCGTGTCGAACAATCATCTACCGACTAGGTCGTACGTTCACCTTTCGGCACCGTCGGCATTCTCTCTTCTCAACAGCCCCGCCCCGACCAAAGCTACTGGTAACACTGATAATGCGGTAGTCGTGTACACCCGCCAGGCATAACATCCACCCGGCAAAATGCCGTGCACTGTTTTTTTGCGTTGGAGGTAACTGATTCACACCCACCCTCCATTCCCAATAGACTAATTAAGAGGTTTAATTGGTTATATTAAAACTTTAATAACCTGAGTTGTTAACGAAGATTTCAGAGGCGTATGGATGTGCAGAATGAACACCATTTATACCCCTAAAACTATACCGTTTTAGGCCAGGGGTGTGCATCAATCAGCGGTTTTAGGGGGTTAAGTGGTTAACTCTTTAGATACATTCGGTATGATTTGAAATCTTACCCATAGAGGAGGACAAGTGATGGAAACTGATGCGGTAACCATCCTGTACGGAAAGGATGGCACAGGCGGAGTAGCAGGTCATATCAGAGAGGAGACAACGAAAATCATCCATAACTACTTGGATGATTTGTCTATTGGAGAAGTGGTAGACATACTTTCAGAGATTTCAGAGGCAGACGAGTTTCCTGACCTTGTCATTGACTGGTTTGACTTGATAGAAAACTATATTGAGGCAAGACACCAAAGTGAATGACCTTATCTTGGACCCATTTAATGCACCGGGTGTCATGCTTTGTCTGTCTTCGCTGATCCGATTTAGTTCTTGGCACAAATCTGAGAATTTGTAACCCTACCTACGAAACTGAACCACTCTTCCTAAATTTACACAGGCCTTGCTATTGCAGAGCCTTAATCCGAGCAACGCCTAAGCAAACCACCCAACAAAATGCCGTCGCTATTGGCCAGGCGCACGATATAGTCCAGTCAGAGTACCGGCTCTTTCCGCCGCCTTCACCGCATCGTCGATCTGAATCAGAGCAGTAGTACTGAGATCCGCGATTGCACCAGAAGAACCAGCCGCCATTGAAACTGTGAGCGCATCGATATCGGCTGGAAATTCCGTAATCATAATTCCATCGGAATCACCCAGAGTGTAATAGGCATCGATCAGTTTACCGCCAGCTGCCTCAATCAGCGGTCTAATAGCTTCTATTCTATTTTCGGGCTTCGACACGAGGCCTTTGACCGCCTCTTTAGAATACGTAAATTTGTGCAGATACCTTGGCATGATGTGATCTCCTTAGAATTGTAGTTCTGAATAGCAAACTATTCAGCATCCCAATCGGGGTCTATCAGTGAATCAATAGCTGATACAGAGTTGATATACTGTGATGGGGACTTCTGATGAGGATTCAATCGTGCATGCACCTGATATGAAAGACAAGGTTGTTATCGTCACGGGCTCTGCCCGGGGCATAGGTCAGGCCATAGCCGAGCGTTTTGCAACTGAAGGTTCACGAGTGGTTCTGGCTGATCTCGATAAAGACGGAATCGAAAGCGTAGCGGGGAAGATAGTTGCTGATGGTGGTTCAGCTATTCCAGTGGCTACCGACGTCGCGATCGAAGAACAGGTCGATGCCCTGTTCGACACCACACTAAACGAATACGGCACTGTTGATGTGCTCGTTAACAACGCGGGCCTTACATCGCCGGTCAAGCATATCCTGGAAGTAGACAAAGCCTGGTGGGACAGACTGATCGGAGCCAATCTTACGGGCACTTTCCTGTGTGCACGTCGGGCAGCCCACATCATGGCACGCAAGGGGGAAGGCAGCATAATCAACATGTCATCCGGCGGAGCGACCAAAGCACATCGAGCTTTTGTCGCCTATGACGCCTCCAAGGGCGGTATAGAGGCAATGACACGTGCACTTGCGTTGGATCTGGGGCCTTATGGCGTACGTGTCAACTGTTTGGTACCCGGGTTCATTGACACCTACGGGGCCAGTGTGGAAGTTCGAGAAAAACAGGGCACGATTGTGCCGCTGGGCCGTATGGGTGAAGCTGCCGACCTGGCTGGCAGTGCTGTGTTCCTGGCCTCATCGGACGCTGCTTACATCACTGGACACCGCATTGTGATCGATGGCGGCGTCCTCGTTCAGCAGCGCTCTGCCAATGTGGACACTTTTCCACCCAGCCAGTTTCCCAAGCTGGACTAAAGGATTATTAATTCCCTCCGGAAACAACATAATGGTGAGAAGCTGTCCCGGCTCAACTCAATCGCCAGTAACCGAAGATGTCATCGTGTCCAGAGTTGCTTTAGGTCTTACTGGTTCTGTAAAGCCGCTATTTCCTAAATGTGGTAGTCTAGTGGGACACGATCGTATACAAGTGATCTTTAGTTCAAAACGTTCCACAATTTTATTTAGCAGAGGAAGTTTGCATGACTACACTAGAAAAGAAATCTTTTGATAACCCCGATGACACTAAAGCTCCCGACAAGACTCTCGCCCAAACGGTTAACTTTGGAACCGTCGCCGCATCAAGAATTACCGTACAACCCGGCTGGAGCTGGTCAAGTTGCATCAAGCCGATGGTCGGTGGTGACAGTTGCCAGGCAGGGCATGTCGGAATGGTTCTAAAAGGCTCACTCCGGGTTCGGCATGACGATGGCACTGAGATTGTGGTAAATGCCGGCGACGCCTACTCGTTCGCCCCGGGTCACGATGCTTGGGTCGAGGGTGATGAGGAGGCTGTAGTCTATGAGTTCAATAACACGGGCAAGACTTATGCCGTTTGGGAACAAGCCTAGAATTTAGTCTGAATGACAAAAACCCCGCAGTGCGGGGTTTTTTTGTACTGCGCCCACCTTACGTTTCCTACTGTACGAAGCTGTTTCTAAATCTGCTATTACCCGACGGGCAATGCTCGTTCAAGAATCAAATTGAAATCCGTACCGGCTGGTAAAGTGCCGTAACTACCTAGCCAGTGGGACCCAAGCCGAGTGGCGCAGAAAGCATCCGACACCGGAGTTGGTGCATGCTGCACTAGAAGCGTAGCTTGTAATGTTAAAGCAATCAGTTCAGTCAACTGTCGTGCCCGCGTTTCCAAATCTTCAGGGTCGCCAAGTTCCGCAACCAACCTGTCTATGGCAACATCCAACAGAATGTTTTCATGCCGTACGGATTCGAGTTCGGTCAGAATCGCTGGGATGGCTGCGGTCTCTCTAAACATGGCCCGTAATACATCCAGGCACATGATATTTCCTGACCCCTCCCAGATACTGTTCAGTGGTGCCTCACGATAAAGACGGGGCATGATCGAGTCTTCGATATAACCTGGGCCCCCAAGGCATTCAAGGGCCTCAACACAATGAGCCGGTGCCCGCTTGCAGATCCAGTACTTACCGACAGCTGTGACAATGCGCGCAAATGCCGCTGCTTGCTCGTTCTCGGCTGATTCATCGATTGCGCGACCAAGTCGCAATGTCAGTGCCAACGCAGCCTCCGATTCAATCGCGAGGTCAGCAAGCACATTGCGCATTAAGGGCTGATCAATGAGCTTTTTATTGAACGCAGCCCGGTATGCTGTGTGATGCATGGCCTGCACCAGCCCTTGGCGCATCAGGCCAGCAGAACTGGCACAACAGTAGAAGCGAGTGCCTCGCACCATTTCAATGATTGTCGGGATGCCCCTGCCCTCCTCGCCAACCATCAATCCCCAGGTATCCTGATATTCCATTTCTGAGGAGGCATTTGACCGGTTACCGAGTTTATCTTTGAGTTGCTGTATAAAAAGGGCGTTACGTTCACCATCCGGTCGCCAGCGTGGAACCAGAAAACACGACAGACCATTATCTGTGTAGGCCAGTGTCAAAAATGCGTCGCACATCGGCGCCGAACAGAAGTACTTATGTCCAGTGAGGTAGTATTCAGCGGCCTCCCCCGTCTGGACACCCACAGGAATGGCTCGAGTAGAGTTAGCCCGCACGTCTGAACCACCCTGTTTCTCAGTCATGAACATGCCCATGGTGGCACCGGTCTTTTGGTGTACCGGAATATCGCGTGGGTCATATTTTTCTACCAGCAATCGGGGAATCCATTCATCCCCAATGACTGGTGTCATCCGCAACGCGGGTATTGCTGCATAGGTCATTGCCATGGGGCAGAGCACGCCACCCTCAGCCTGGGTAAACAGGTAAGTCAACGCCGCGTGTGCAACCTGTCCACCGGACCGCGGATTTTTCCAGGCAAAACTCGGAACATCATTCTCGATCGCCAAGGCCATCAGTTCATGGTAGGCCGGATGGTAGTCAACCTGATTAATACGCATCCCATAGCGGTCAAAAGCCCGCAGCTCGGGTGGATAACGGTTGGCAAGATCAGCCTTTTTGAACGTTTCGGCCGAACCGGTGTCCCTACCAAACTCGCTCAATCTTTCTTGCGCCCAACCAGCGCCTTCTCGCTCGATGCCTTCGTGAAGAGCCTGGTCATTCGACCACAGATCCTGGTCGCCAATATAAGGCGGCATATTTTCGACATCATGGGTGGGAAGGTTAGCAAGCGGTCTAGCGGGAATCATGGCTCTGTTCCAGGCGATTCGACAATAGGAAGACGTTGTAATTTACAGCGCTTCGAACACTAAGCAAAGTATAGCGTCGTCCCAGATCGGCAACGACTAGGCTGAACGATCCAAAGCTAACGGATTTCAGGCTGCGCTGACGAAACCCAGTTCACATCACTGCGCCAGCGCAGGGATTGTGTCGCTGGACTCAGACACATTGTGCAGGTGATCTAGACCAAGATCGGACCCCGGTGTATTACCATTGCGGTGCCTTGCGACTGCGCATAATTGTCGTAACCTACCAGTCGAACGTGATGACCCGGGTTATCCTGACGACAGGCGGTAGCTCCAGCTGGGCTGTAGATTCCTTATTCCCTACCCAACTGCAACATTGGGACTCGGTCGACACGTCTAGAGATGGCCGGTCATCTGCTCGCGGTATTGTTCCCTGAGGCGACCTGCAGCAACGACCGTATTGCGCATCAGCACGGCAACCGTCACCGGACCAACCCCCCCAGGGACGGGTGTAATCCAACCAGCGACTTCTCGGCAGGAGGTGTAGTCGCAGTCCCCGACGATTCTGAATTTGCCCTCATCATCTTTGACCTGATTGATTCCGATGTCGATGACCGCAGAGCCTTGACGAATCATGTCTCCTTTTAGAAGGCCTGGTTTTCCGACCGCAATCAAGACCGCGTCGGCCGCACGTGAATGCAACGCTACTTCCCGAGTCAGGTGATGACAGACCGTCACAGTTGCCCCTTCTGCCATCAACAGAAAGGCTATTGGTTTGCCTACAATCTCGGAGTGACCTATGACGGTCACCTCCAGTCCCTCTATCGACAAACCGGTGCCGCGAAGCAGTTCAACTGCTGCGATTGCTGTACAAGGGCCTAACTCGAGTTCCCGATACACGATATTTCCAATTGACGTCGGATGCATCCCTTCAACATCCTTAAGTGGATGAATCGTAGCCTGCAGGTGTTTAATCGGCAGATTTTCAGGGATCGGTCTTTGCAGAATTATCCCCGTTATGCGTGGATCAACATTCAAGTTGACGATTGCCGCATGAACTTCGGCTTCGGAAATATCGGGAGGAAAATATTTCTCTACAAAATCAATTCCGACTTTCGATGCATTGCGCTGCTGGTTACGAACATAACGGTCGACCGCAGAATTATCGCCGATCCGGATAGAGACCAGTGTCGGTGCCCAACCATCCTGCTTTAATGCATCGACATCAACAGCTACCCTCTGCAAGATCTCGTTGGCAACCACTTTCCCATCGATTTCAATGCCAGTCATAGCCTCACCTACCTTCTTGATTCACGCGGATGACAATCGGCCTTAGCCTGGAACAGTACAAGTCCACGCCAAAGACTAGACCCTGCAGATGTCATTGTAGAACCCGAATCACCTAAATCGGGAACTCAGTAAAGGAGGTCCAATATTGGGTTACCAACTCCTGTCCAGTGCACTTAATTCTGAAGCGAGCTAGATAGCTTGGGTATTCAAGTACTCCAGGAGTTCGGCGGGTGCATCAGAAAGGTGCCCGGCACGGACCTCTTTAAGTTCGCAACGGCTGCCGTAACCCCAGAGCACGCCCGTTGATTGAAGCCCGTTACTGTGGGCTGCCAAAATATCGACTGAACGATCACCGATCATCATCGAGCGGTCTGAAATCTCTGATGATTCCAATAACACTGCGATCTGCTGTGACTTGCTGATACCGATCTCCCCACCACTGACAAATCTGAAACACTCTGTCAGCTCAAACATCTGCAGTATCTTTTCCGCAATATCGTTTCGCTTCGACGTGCAGATACCAAGATTACAGCTCTGCAGCTGGTAGAGCCCATCAATAACCTCGCGCATGCCGTCATACATGACATTTTCGCTGAATCCAACCTCGAGGTAGCGTTCCCGGTACTTGTCCACCATGCTGGGTATCTGCCTTTCGTCGACATCAGCCGCGAGGTGGTAATACATCTGATCCAGCGGCAATCCGATCAGGCTCGAGATCTGTTCTGTCGAGCACGGCTCAAAACCGTGATGGATCAGCGCGTGATTAATCGAGCGGGATATCCCTACACTGGGGTCGCTGATTGTTCCATCAAGATCAAAAATGAGGCTATCGTAACGCATCCGGTTTTAGCCTCGGGCCCCGGGGATTACCCAAATGCGTTGAAGGTAATAATTGTCAGAGTATCCCGGATCCCTGGCACCGACTGGACTTGATTGTTCACAAAGTGTCCCACGTCACCCTCATCGGCTACATAACATTTTACGAGCAGATCGTAAGGACCCGATACCGAGTAGACCTCTGATACACCATCGATCTCCACCAGTTCTTCTGCCACACGGTAGGACTGACCCAATTCACATTTAACCTGGACGAATATAGTCTGCATCTAAGCTCTCCATGTAGTCAGCTTTACTCAAATTGCCGGGTATAGGCCGCCATCTCTTCAAGCTTTTCCAGCGCTGCCTTGGAATCCAGGATGGCTCTAGCCTCAGTCATACCTTCAGCAAGAGATGGCACGAGATCTGCTGCATAAAGTGTGGCCCCTGCATTTAGCATAACCATGTCATAAGCTGGACCCGGATTACCACCTAACGCCTGCCGGATCATTTCAAGACTCTGTTCAGCACTGTCGACACGAATCGAATCTAGAGGCTGAATCGTCAATCCAAAGTCGTCGGGTTTGATCGTGAAATCAGCTACGCCGCCGTCCTTGTATTCAGAAATACAGGTGGGCGCAGCGATGCTGATCTCATCAAGTCCATCCTCAGAATGAACCACCAGTGTATGCACACTCCCCAGATTTTCGAAGGACTCAGCAAGCGGCCGCACCCATCGTTCTTCATAAACACCAACCAGTTGCCATCCTGCACCAGCAGGATTGGTCAAAGGCCCCAACAGGTTGAAGATCGAGCGTACACCGATTTCCCGACGAGGCCCCACGGCATGTCGAGTGGCACCGTGATGTGTCGGCGCGAACATAAAGCCGATACCAACTGCATCGATCGTTCGACCAACGTTCTCAGGAGACAGTGCTATATTGACGCCAGCTGCTTCAAGCACATCAGCGCTGCCCGATTTGCCGGTCGCTGCCCGGTTACCATGCTTGGCCACGACAGCACCGCCCGCAGCCGCCACAAACGCAGCTGCAGTTGAAATATTGAACAGCCCAGCTGAATCTCCACCGGTACCCACCGTATCGACTACCTTGTCTACCGAGACTTCTACTTTCGCTGCATATTCACGCATCACCGTCGCGGCACCCGTTAATTCATCGACAGTCTCGCCTTTAATATGAAGCGCTACCAGAAACGCCCCGATCTGGGCAGGTGTCGCCGAACCATCCATGATAATCCGCATGACATCCTGCATCTCCACAGAATCCAGGTTCCGCGGCTGACAGGCCGCTCGTATGGCATCGTGCATATTCATGGTTTCACCCCCAACTGGCGCCAGTACAGCAGTCTGGGATAATTCAGGGAATCAGTACTGTGGCACCTGTGGTACGCCGACCTTCTAGCTCACGATGGGATTCTGCCGCATCGCCGAGTGTGTGCTCCTGATTGACCTCAACTTGTACAGCACCGGTAGAAACCACATCAAACAGTTCGAGTGCAGACTGAGTGAGACTCTCCTGTTCGGCAATGTAGTTAAATAACGACGGTCTCGTGAGAAACAGCGACCCTTTTGCCTGAAGCAGTGCCGGATCGATTGGGTCCGGTGTGCCGGACGAAGCTCCGAATAACACCATGGTCCCCAATGGCTGCAGGCAATCAAGCCCCTTAAGAAACGTATCCTTACCAACTGAATCATAAACCACGTTTACTCCCTTGCCATCCGTGATCTGATTCACTTGTTCTACGAAATCTTCCCGGGTATAGATAATAGTGTGATGGCAGCCATGTGCCCGGGCGAGGTCAGCTTTTTCTTCTGATCCTACCGTTCCGATGACCGTTGCGCCGAGATGACTCGCCCACTGACAGGCCATCAGACCAACACCCCCTGCAGCTGCATGAAAAAGAATGGTATCTCCGGCGCTGATGGCGTAAGTTCGCCTTAACAGATATTCGGTCGTCATTCCCTTGAGCATGATTGCGGCACCGACGCGGTCGGCTATTTCATCAGGCAACTTGACCACCCGGTCTGCTGCAATCAACCGTTCTTCAGCATAAGCACCAATAGGCGGTGCTGCATAGGCAATACGATCCCCTACGGACAAGTTGTTCACTCCATCTCCAACCGCCTCGACGACTCCTGCCGCCTCGAAGCCTGGCGTAAATGGGGTCTGCACTGGATAGGACCCGGTACGAAAATAAACATCGATAAAGTTCAGTCCTATGGCTGTATGCCTGACATGGACCTCGCCAGCACCGGGTTGTCCGATCTCCACATCCTCAAGGATCATCACCTCAGGGCCACCGGTGTTGTGCACACGTATTGCTTTTGTCATTTCTTTCTCCTAAAGCTTCCGCAAATTATGTCCGTTATTGTAGCGCGACCAACAAACCCACAGCATGGAAGTCAGACCTGGATCACACCCCGTGGCATGTGATTAACCCGTTCACAGGCCCCTTCTGTAACGATTGCAGTCTCCCCCAGACACATACTCAGTCCAGTGCTGTCGTCGAGCAGTATCATATGCATAAAAAAGACCATTCCGGGTTCAAGTACCTGAGGATTGTCAGCCCAGATCATTGGCCAATCCATCCAGGTCGGAGGATAACTGATACCCACACTGTATCCACAGGCAGCGAGTGCCGCATTGGCGTAGCCACCACGTTCAAACGCATTCGCGTGGGCAGCATACAACTCGCCGACTGTGTTTCCCGGACGCAATAGGGCCTGACAACTCTCTAAGGCGTCAACACATGATTCATGCATTGCCTGCTGCCTGGGATTGGGGTCACCCGTAACAATGTTATACATCATGCAGGCATGGTAATGGCGGTAAGCAGCTGCAGGCTCAAATATGACCTGGTCGTTATCTTGAATGATTTCGTCACCCGTGTGATATCGACAAAACACCGCTGACTCCCCAGCACCCATCGGCCAACGGCTCGCCGATGGGTCACCGCCCCCCGACATTAAGACCTGCATCATGGCGCCATACACAGACTTGACCGTATTGCCGGGTTGAGTGTACTCAATACTGACCTCAAGCATCTCATCACACAGCGCACCGGCTTGACGAACATAATCGAGTTCTAAATTACTTTTCACCAGTCTGGCAAGCCGAACAGTGTCTGATGCATCAACCAGCGTACAGAAGTCTTGAAGTGCTGCATTCACGACCAGAGCTCGCTGACCGGTTAGTCCATAAGCATGATATTCAATACCAATGGTCTGATTTTCACAGCCGTAGTCGCGCAGCAGTTCCCGCAACTCGTCGGCGGGAGATGCTTGTTCGTGGTCAGTCCAGATACGGATATCAGGAATAATCGATGTTGCCCGGGATTGAATACGATCAGCAGACCGAGTCAGGAGTGCCATACGGCCATCAGCGCCAAGGTACATGGCCTGAAACATGGTGTAACCACTGGTATCGTAACCACTCAAGTAGTACATGCTTTCCTGACGAAAGAGAACCACGCCGTGCAGACCCTGCTGACCCAGAGCCCGTACTGCAACAATCAAGCGACGGTCGTATTCGCTGCGTGGAAAATGAAGGTTTGTCATCGGTATACTCCGTATCCTCGCTGTTCCTCAACGTACCTGTCTTCAGATCACCTCTGACCAATCAATTCGACAGTGGGTCAAGACACAGACTGTTGGACGGATCACGAAATTCAATGAAGCGCCGATTGTGGCACAGGATGTCATCAACAATGTCCAATCCGTCTCAACAGAACCTTCGTGGTCTGGCGTCCACTCGAAACCTCCAAGGAATACTGGCAGTAGGACACCTCGCCAATGACTGGGCACCGGCTGCAATTTGGCTGCTGGCACCGGCAATCGGGCTTGCATTCGACCTGCAACCCTCCCAAATCGGCCTTCTGATCACGCTCCACTCGGTTGGCGCTGCATTGGCCTATCTGCCAGCCGGGATCCTCTCCGACCGGGTGCAACGACCGGGTCGGCTATTGCTGTTCACGTTCTGGTGGGTCGGACTAGGCTACTTTCTGGCGTCCTTTGCCCCGGATTTCTGGATCCTCGCGACAATGCTTGCCATAGCCGGTATGGGTGATGCCACATGGCACCCCATCGCAACGGGTGTTCTGGCGCGTCGTTTCCCCGCTCGCAGAGGTCTGGCACTGGGAATTCATGCGCTGGGTGGCACCCTGGCGGAAGTCTTTTCGCCTCTGGTGGTGGGCATTCTGCTGTCGGTGATGGACTGGCGATCGGCGCTCCAACTTTCAATCTTGCCACCACTAATCATGGGGGTTGTGTTTTATAGATTTCGTAACACCATCCCAGTTTCGAGAACCAGCAGCATCAGTAGGGTTGATCTGGTGAGTCTTCTTTATAGCTGGACCACCCGGAAAGGACTCGCTCTGATCACCGCCATAACCACCTACAACATGGCGCTCATTGCATTGATGACGATTTCACCATTGTTTGTTCAGCGCGAGCTCGGGTACTCAACCAGCGAGACAGGTCTGTTTTTTGCACTGGCGATGCTGGTCGGTGCAACAGGACAGCCCCTGGTCGGCCGCTGGTCCGACCGGATCGGGCGGCAGCGGGTATTTGTCTGCGGCTTAACGATTGCAGGCACGTGTGCCTTGCTGGCTGCAGTGTTTCCGTATCAAGGGTGGACGGCTGGCGTACTCATTGCAGCCATGGCAATACTCGTGGTTATCCGGTCCGGACTCCTCGCTATGGCTGTCGACTACTCTGGAAAGCGTGAAGCCACCACGTTGGGATTCGTTTTTGCTCTGATGGATGGTGTAGGTGCACTCGGTGCGCTCACGGCAGGCTTTGTTGGCGATTTTGAACTCCGTTATGGCTTCGCTCTGGCAGCGGGTTTTTCTCTTATCAGCATTGGAATCACTGCTGTAACATTAAATCGGACAAGCGGGCGCTGATCAGCCCGATTTTATCCGTACCCGACATAGTCTCCAGCTGTATCCCTCGACTGACAGCCGGATCATTCAGTATACTGTATATATATACAGTATACTGAATATCACGCCATGCTGGAATATGCCGAACTCCACTGCCTGTCTAACTTCACATTCCTTCGGGGGGCATCTCACCCTGAGGAACTGGTTAAAAGAGCTCAAGAACTCGGTTACCGCGCCCTCGCACTGACTGATGAATGCAGTCTGGCTGGTGTGGTCAGAGCCCATGTTGCTGCTCAGGAACACCACCTGTCCCTGATTATTGGTAGCGAATTTTCCCTCGCTAACGGGCCTAAGCTGGTTCTGCTCGCCGCCAACCGGCACGGCTATCGCTCACTGACCCGCCTGGTGACTCAGGCACGATCCATTACCCCCAAAGGACAGTACCGACTTGTGACAGATGACATGACCCGCGAAGCGCTTGCCGACTGTCTCGTCCTGATGCTGAGCAGTCCGGAATCAACACCCGGCCACACACCTGCTGAATATTACAGAACTCTTGAACAAAATACTGGCTGGTTGGGTGAGCTCCTGCCAAACCGCATATGGATCGGTGTAGAACAACTTATCAATGGCCAGGATTCCCGGCAACTTGAGCAGCTTCGAAAAATCTCAAAGAAAACCGGGGTACCGTTGGTTGCAAGCGGTGATGTCCATATGCATACCAGAACACGACAACGACTTCAGGACACGCTTAACGCTATCCGCCTGGGTATTACTGTGCCCCAAGCCGGACACCAACTTTACGCCAATGCTGAGCGTCACCTTCGCAGCCTGCAACTACTGGAACGAATGTACCCGGCAGATATTCTGTCAGAAACTGCCGTTATTGCGGAACAGTGTGGTTTTTCTCTCGACGAGATACGCTATCAGTACCCGGATGAATTCTGTCCGGATCATCTCAACCCGACTGCATACCTTCGCCATCTGGTGGAAAAAGGCATGCGCCAGCGCTGGCCAGATGCTATTTCAGAAAAGATCAGGAAACAGATTCAGCACGAACTCTCATTGATTGAAGAGCTCAACTATGAAGCCTACTTCCTTACGGTATATGACATCGTACGCTTTGCTCGATCGCGCAATATCTTCTGCCAGGGGCGTGGGTCTGCTGCCAACTCTGTAGTCTGTTTCTGCCTGGGCATCACTGAAGTCGACCCCGCCCGAATGGAGATTCTATTTGAGCGATTCATATCGCGGGAACGCAATGAACCCCCCGATATCGATATCGACTTTGAGCACGAACGGCGTGAAGAAGTCATGCAGTATGTATACCGGAAATATGGCCGTGAACATGCTGCGTTGACTGCAGCTGTGGTGACCTACCGACCTCGCAGTGCCATTCGTGATGTAGGTAAAGCGCTTGGACTCAGTCTGGACCAGGTCGATCGGCTAGCACGAAATATCAGCTGGTGGGACGATGGGGAAATAACCCCTCAACGAGTGCATCAAGCTGGTTTCAACTCCAGAAATACTTTGATTTCCACTGCACTCGATCTGGCCAGCGAGATCATTGGATTTCCTCGCCATCTGTCACAACACACCGGGGGGTTTCTCATCTCCCGGGAACCTCTTTACAACCTTGTGCCGGTTGAGAACGCTGCTATGGCGAAGCGCACTGTAATTCAATGGGATAAAAATGACCTTGACGCGCTTGGGCTGCTGAAAGTTGATTGTCTTGCTCTGGGTATGCTGACTGCTATTCACCGCGCCTTCGATCTGATTCAAAAACACCAGAACATTGCGTTAACCATGTCATCGATTCCAGCAGAAGACCCTGCGGTCTACGACATGATCAGCCGTGCCGATACCGTCGGTGTATTCCAGATCGAATCTCGAGCACAGATGGCTATGTTGCCCAGACTTAGACCGGCCTGCTTTTATGATCTCGTTATCGAGGTTGCGATCGTCCGGCCAGGACCTATACAAGGCGACATGGTGCATCCCTATCTCAAGCGACGACGGGGTGAAGAACCGATTACCTATCCGAGTGAAGCGGTGCGTCAGGTACTTGAACGAACTCTGGGTGTGCCGATCTTCCAAGAGCAGGTTATAAAACTGGCGATGGTTGCTGCCGGCTTTACGCCCGGTGAAGCCGACGGACTGCGGCGATCCATGGCAGCCTGGCGCCGACAGGGCGGGCTTGAAAATTACGAACAGAAACTGATCAATGGCATGCAGAAACGTGGGTATGATGAGACTTTCGCTCGCAACATCTACCAACAGATTCTGGGCTTTGGCGAGTATGGTTTCCCCGAATCCCATGCTGCCAGTTTTGCACTACTGGTCTATATCTCTGCATGGCTGAAACATCATCATCCAGCGGCATTTACCTGCGCACTACTGAACAGCCAGCCGATGGGATTTTATGCTCCTGCGCAACTGGTACAGGATGCCCGTCGTCACAACGTTGTTATACAACCTGTAGATGTATTTTCCAGCAACTGGGACTGTACTCTAGAGAGAAAAAACGATCAGTTCGCTATAAGGCTGGGGCTTCGAATGGTAAAAGGATTCACCCGGTCAGGCGCACAACGACTGGTTCGACTCCGGAACCAGATATCTTTCCAGAACCTGCATGATCTTTCTCAACGAGGGGGGCTCAGTAAATCCGATCTCCAGGCACTGGCTGCAGCAAATGCTCTATCCAGCCTGGTAAATAGTCACCGCCGACGGGCATTCTGGGCAGTTTCAGGTCTGAAAGACCCTAACCCGATCTTTCAGAACATGCAGGTATCTGAAGGGTCCCCCCTGCTGCGCACACCGAGCACCGCTGAAGAGATTCAAGCGGACTATAGCAGTACCGGCCTCAGTCTGGGGCCACACCCACTGGTCCTGCTGCGTTCCGAACTGGACCAACTGGGTATCTCCACAAGCGCTGAGATCTACCAGAAAACCAACGGCCAAAAAGCTCAGGTCGCTGGCCTGGTAATCACCCGACAACGCCCCGCCAGCGCCAACAGTGTGACATTCGTCACCCTTGAGGATGAGACTGGCAATATTAACTTGGTTGTGTGGAAACGCCTGGCTGAAAAACAGCGGCGGGAACTGCTTGGCGCACACCTACTCGGCGCGGTGGGAGAAGTTCAACGTGATGGTGATGTTTTACACCTGATTGCCTATCGACTACTTGATCACAGCAGTCTGCTGGCAAACCTTGCCAACCGGTCACGTAACTTCAGGTAGATCTCTATTCCACAGTGAAGTCGGCTCCATTTACCGCACAGGCTGCCTGAGCCGTATTGCGCAACAAACACGCAATCGTCATTGGTCCCACCCCACCGGGTACCGGTGTAATCGCGCCTGCCACAGCGCTGGCTGACACGAACTCCACATCTCCCACCAGCCGGGTTTTGCCGTTCTCGCCATCGATACGATTGATTCCCACATCAATTATCGTTGCACCCGGTTTTATCCAGTCCCCTTGTATCATCTCGGCTCTACCCACTGCTGCAATGAGTATATCCGCCTGCCGACAAACATCGATCAGATCTTTCGTACGTGAGTGCGCGACCGTCACAGTACAGTGTGCCGCAAGGAGCAGAGCAGCCATCGGCTTACCGACAATATTGGATCTACCGACAATCACCGCATTCTGACCCGACAAATCACCGGCATGCGCACGCAGCAGCATCATACAGCCCAACGGCGTACAGGGGACCAGTCCAGGCTCACCAGTCGCCAATCGTCCGACATTGACCAGGTGAAATCCGTCAACATCCTTGTCTGGATCGACCGCATTAATCACGGCATGGGCATCGATCTGAGCAGGCAGCGGCAACTGAACCAGAATCCCATGGACCGCTGGATCACCGTTAAGCTGCTCGATCAGCGCCAGGAGATCGTCCTCGGTCGTCTTATCAGGCAGGCGGTGTTCGAACGATGCCATGCCGACTTCGACCGTCTGTTTACCCTTGTTTCGGACATAAACCTCACTGGCAGGATCTTCACCGACCAACACCACGGCGAGCCCGGGTACCAACCCATGGCTTGATTTAAGACCGCTCACAACATTCGCAACGCGTGCTCTTAATTCTGCTGCGAACACCTTGCCATCAATGATTCCGGCCAATGCAGTCTCTTTTACTTTGTGGCGGCCAGATTAACCGCGCAGTATTTTACTTCCGCTATTTTCCCGACTGGGTCTAGGGCCGCATTGGTCAGTAGATTGGCTGCAGCCTCCTGGTAGCAGAACGGAATAAATATGGATTTAGGCTGCAGACCGTCGTCTGATCGACAGGGTGCGATGATCTCACCCCGCCGGGACGAAATCTTCACGAGGTCTCCGTCTTTCATCGCGAGCGCGTTTAAATCATCCGGATGGATATAGAACACTGCTTCGGGCTCGATGGCATCGAGAACAGTCGCTCGTCGAGTCATCGCACCTGTGTGCCAGTGTTCCAACTGTCGGCCTGTGATCAATACAAAAGGGTAATCCTGGTCTGGCCTTTCATCGGCCCACCTGAGGCCAGCCGGCACAAATCGCCCACGGCCACTGGCTGTCGGGAAACTTTCTTCAAAAACCACACTCTGTCCCGGATCAGACTCCCCCTCACATGGATAGGTCACGCTGTGCTCGATTTCCAGTCGTTCCCAGGTCAGGCCGGAAATACTGGGCATTGCATCGCGCATTTCATTGAAAACTTCACGAACATCAGCATAGTGCCATTCCAGCCCCAGCCGTTTCGCGATCTGCTGAATGATCCAGAGATCCTGACGCGCATCGCCAGGTGGATCGAGCGCCTGTCGGCCCATTTGAACACGCCGGTCTGTGTTTGAAAATGTACCGGTTTTTTCCGGGAACGCCGAGGCCGGCAGAACCACATCCGCGAATGCTGCTGTTTCGGTCAGAAACAGATCCTGCAATACCAGATGTTCGAGCTTGGCCAGCGCGGCACGGGAATGGTTCAGGTCCGGGTCAGACATGGCTGGATTCTCGCCCATGATGTACATCCCCTTGATCTGTCCGGAGAGCGCGGCATCAGTGATCTCGACGACAGTCAGGCCTGGGGCAGTATCGAGTTCGACACCCCAGTAATTCGAAAACCAAGCGGATGCTTCGGGATCGTCCACACGGCGATAGTCCGGGAACATCATGGGAATCAGACCGGCATCAGATGCACCCTGCACATTGTTCTGGCCGCGCAGAGGATGTAATCCTGTACCCGGGCGTCCGATATTGCCGGTCATCATAGACAACGCGATCAGGCAACGGGCGTTGTCTGTGCCGTGAACATGTTGTGATATGCCCATTCCCCAGAAGATCATGGCGCGTCTCGACTGACCATAGGCGCGAGCAACGCAGCGAATCTCCTCGGCATCTATGCCACAGATCTCGGCCATATGCTCAGGGCTGAAGTCCTTAACATTTTCACGTACCAGATCAAAATCCGTGGTGCGGTCAGCGATGAACTGCTTATCAACCAGGTCTTCGTCGATAATGGTATGGATCATCGCGTTCAATAACGCCACATCGGTGTCCGGACGAAACTGCAGGTAGTGAGTGGCATGGCGTGCCAGCTGGTTTCTACGCGGGTCCATAACAATCAAGGTGGCACCTTTTTGTGCGGCATTCTTCATGAATGTCGCCGCAACCGGATGGTTCTCAGTCGGATTGGCACCGATGACAATTATGACCTCTGCCTGCTCAACATCGGCCACCTGATTGGATACAGCACCAGACCCTATTCCTTCCAACAAGGCAGCAACGGACGATGCGTGACACAACCGCGTGCAATGATCGACATGATTACTGCTAAAACCAGTGCGAACCAGTTTCTGAAACAGATAAGCTTCTTCGTTGCTACCTTTGGCCGAGCCCAATCCAGCGAGGGCATTTGGACCATTCTCTGACAATATGGTCTTGAACCCCTGAGCTGCAAAATCAAGCGCTTCATCCCAGCTAACCGGCCTGAAACTTTTCAGAGGATCAGTTGGATCAAACTGATCAGTCAGACCCTTTGCAACACCATCTCGTCGTATCAGCGGCTGAGTAATTCGGTCCGGGTGGCTGACATAGTCAAATCCATAACGCCCCTTAACACACAGCCTTCCATGATTGGCCGGTCCGTCACGACCCGTAACATACTTAATCTGTTTGTCTTTAATGTGATAAGTCAGCAGACACCCCACACCACAATAAGGGCACACTGAGTCCACGGTGGTGTCATCACTCTCCTGCGCGACGTTCCCCGATGGCATCAGAGCGCCTGTCGGGCAAGCCTGCACGCACTCACCACAGCCCACGCAAGAACTCTCGCCCAAACCGTCACCGAGGTCAAAAACAATCTCAGCGCGGGCACCCCGGTATGCCAGCCCAATTACGTCGTTGACCTGCACTTCACGACAGGCGCGCAGACAACGCGTGCATTGGATACAACTTTCAAGGTTGACAGCTATTGCGGGATGTGACTGGTCGGCGGGTGGCTGGGTTCGGCCACCAAATCGACTCTCAGACAGCCCACGACTCTCACACCAATACTCCAACTCCGAGACCGGGCTGTGGCGGGCGGGGCCCACTTCGCCCTTCAGCAGTTCCAGGACCAGCGACTGCGAGCGTAATGCTTTGTCGCTTGTCGACTGAACATTCATTCCCTCAGTCGGTTGCCGACAACATGCTGGCGCCAACACGCGTTCACCTTCAATTTCAACCATACAGGCCCGGCAGTTACCGTCAGCACGCAGTCCTTCCGAGTAGCACAGGTGGGGAATGTCAACACCACTCTTTTGTGCGACCTGGAGGATGGTTTCTTGTGGCTGGGCAGTGACCGAACGGCCGTCAAGTAAAAAGCTAATCGGCACCACTTGTTGATTCCCCGGTCTATTCATTCAGCACCCACATCCTCTGGGAAATACCGAATTACTGTACGTATTGGATTCGGCGCTGCCTGACCTAAGCCGCATATGGATGCATCTTCCATGACACAGGCCAATTCCTCAAGCAGGTCTGTATCCCACTTCGGCGACTCCATCAGGCGCTCTGCCCGATCGCAGCCTACACGACAGGGCGTACATTGACCACAGGATTCGCGCGAAAAGAATCGCATCGTATTCAGGGCCGCTTGCCTGGGACTATCCTGGTCGGACAAGATAATCACGGCAGCTGAACCGATAAAACTGCCGTGCGCCTGCAATGTATCAAAGTCGAGCGGCTCGTCACCCAGCGAAGCGGGAAGAATCCCTCCTGAAGCACCCCCGGGAAAGTAGGCACGAAATGTATGACCATCCAGCATGCCACCACAGAATTCGTCAATCAACTCTTTCACACTGATTCCGGCTGGAGCCAAGTGCACACCTGGATTATTGACACGGCCACTGACAGAAAAAGACCGTAGCCCGCGCCGGCCACGGCGGCCCTGGCCAGAAAACCAACTCGCACCACGCTCGAGTATGTCCCGAACCCAGTAGAGTGTTTCACAGTTGTGCTCAAGCGTCGGCCGACCGAAAAGACCGACTTCCGCAACGTATGGGGGCCGTAGACGTGGCATGCCGCGCTTGCCTTCGATCGACTCAATCATTGCTGATTCTTCACCGCAAATATACGCACCGGCCCCCCGCCGAAGATGGATCTCAGGCAAATTGCCATCGAGTATCGGACCCAACTCTTTAACCGCCTCCTCAAGTATCTGCAGCACGCCCGGATATTCATCACGCACATAGAGATAACAGCAGTCGATACCGATTACCTCAGCAGCGATCAGCATACCTTCAATAAATCGATGTGGATCACGCTCAAGATAGTATCGATCTTTGAATGTACCTGGCTCACCTTCATCGATATTGACGGCCATCAGTCGAGGCGCTGGCTGATCCTTCAGAATCCGCCACTTTTTCCCGGCCGGAAATCCGGCCCCACCCAGGCCACGCAGATCGGAACCGTCAAGTTCATCCAAAATATGATCGTGGCTCAGAGACCCAACTCGGCAGGCTTCATAAGTTCTATAACCGTCGCCACGCCTGTACTCCTCGACCCCGATCCAGTCAGGCTGTACTGCGATTGCCGTGCTGCCTTGCCGAATTGCATCTGATACTTGCGCGACAGTTGCCCTGGAAATAGGATTTTTCCCCACCACTGCCACGGGCGCCTCATCACAGCGGCCCACGCAGGGGACTCTCTGGACCCTGACATTATTCCCCAAATTCGCCTGAAGCGAGCTGATCAGCGCCTCTGACCCAAATAGCTCACAAGTCACTGAATCACACACTCTAACGGTCAGATCCGGCGGTATAGGCTCGCCATCGGTAACAATATCGAAATGATGGTAGAACGTGGCAACTTCGTATATTTCGGCAGGTGCAAGCTTCATCAGATCTGCCAAAGCGACGATCCGTCCGCCAGTGATATGGCCATAGCGATCCTGCAGTTGATGTAGATATTCAATCAGTAGATCGCGCTGAATCGGCATATCGCCAAGGGTCGCCAGAACGGACTGTCGATCGTCTGAATCGACCTGTCGGGTTCTGTTACGACCAAGGCGCTTTTTTCGCCGCGGGCCAGTTGCTGTCAATTTCTACAGTCACTCATAATGAGACAGCGTTCATTTCCTCTACGGCCATTTAAACAATCCAGGAATCGAGATGATAGTCTGGGTATTTCCGGCGATAATAGAGCCTGCTTCCTGTAAGGTATACCCGTATACAGGATTCCATTACCCCCATCGGAATTCTAGATTATAAGGGTTACGCGGCAACCAATTGTAACCTTTGCGTCCGAGATTATGCATACCGACCGCGACTCATCTACCTGCTCCTGACCCATATACGGTTCCAGAATAATCCAAAGCATGATTCCAGCGATATCGATGGCTGACCTGAACATCCAGCGTGGTCCCGGCACGTGCTGACAGCCCACGACATCACGTGTGTTCGTGGACAGCGCACGCTGTTCACTCACCTGAATCTGTCTATTGATGGCGGAGAAATTCTACATATCGAGGGATCTAACGGATCTGGAAAGACCAGTCTGCTTCGAATCCTTTGTGGCACCACACAACCGGAAAATGGCACGGTATTTTGGCAATCGCAGGATATTCGTACCTGTCGTTTGGCTTATTACGAACAGCTCGCCTACGTGGGTCACAGCAACGGCATTAAACTCGAACTTAGTCCCGCTGAAAACCTGTTATGGCTAGCTGCTATCAAGGGTTTTGCTGTCGACTCCCACATCGATGAGGCCTTGAACCAAACTGGACTTTCCCTGGTTCGTGATATCCCCTGTATTCATCTTTCAGCAGGTCAACGCCGGCGAGTGGCAATTGGCTGGCTTTTCATCACCCAGGCATCGATCTGGATCCTGGATGAACCGCTGACCGCCATCGACCAAGATGGGATCGATACTGCCAAGTCCCGGTTTAACCGGCACCTGGATGACGGTGGGCTAATCGTGCTGACGGGTCATCAGCATCTACAGCTTGATGGCAGGCAGATCAAGACCCTGCACTTGTCCGCATGAATCGCACCGGGCTCTTTGCTCTTTTGGCAGCGGTCATCCGGCGCGACGTTATGATCGCAATTCGCAATCGGGTAGATGCGGCGAATTCCGTAGTGTTCTACGTCATCGTCTTCACACTGTTCCCACTTGCGATCGGTCAGGATCCAACACAGCTGCAGGCGCTTGCACCCGGGGTGATCTGGATCGCAGCTCTACTGGCTACATTACTCGGACTAGAGGGACTCTTCCGGTCGGATTTCGACGATGGCTCACTGGAACAGCTGGTTCTAACGACTGGGCCTGTATCACTTCTGATTCTGGGTAAAATCCTGGCGCACTGGTGTGTTACCGGTCTCCCGCTACTGCTTGTCACCCCCCTGCTTGCACCGATGATGCAACTTAGCGGTCTTTCTACGGCAGTGCTGCTACTGACACTCTTGATCGGCACACCGATCTTAAGTCTAGTCGGCAGTGTTGGAACCGCACTGACTGTCGGTACGCGGCGCGGCGGTGTCCTATTGAGCCTGATTGTTCTGCCACTCTACGTACCTGTGTTGGTATTCGGCAGCACCGCAGTACAGAGCGCCGGACTTGGCCTACCCATTGCCGGGCAGATCTATTTATTAAGCGCGATGGCTGTTCTTGCACTGTGTCTTGCGCCAATCGCTGCGGCGGCGGCGATCAGAATCAGCCTGAACTGATTTTTTCCTGGTACTGGCGAAAGAATACTCCGAGACGCTATTCGTCGGTTACACAGCCCTCACTTGCTGTTTTGACGTTCTTGATGTACTTGTAGAGTGTGCCTCGAACCGCTTCATAAGGCGGCATTGTCCACTCTGATAATCGGCTGGCTAACTCTTCGGAACTTAAGTCAACATCGATTGCGTTTGCGACAGCATCAATGGTGATCACGTCACCATCACGCAACAAAGCTATAGGGCCGCCTTCCTGCGCTTCAGGAACCACGTGACCGATGATAAATCCATGGGAGCCACCGGAAAAGCGGCCATCGGTCATCAGGGCAACATCATCGCCCAGACCAGTTCCCATGATTGCAGATGTTGGTGTCAGCATTTCCGGCATACCCGGCCCGCCCTTGGGCCCCTCATAGCGGATAACAATGACATCACCCTTTTGTATACGGCCTTCTTCAAGGGCAGATAGCATGTCTTCCTCACAGTCAAACACACGGGCGGGACCACTGAACTGCTCACCTTCCTTACCGGTGATTTTAGCCACAGCACCACCCGGCGCCAGATTGCCTTTCAAGATTCTTATATGGCCGGTCTTTTTGATCGGTTTGGACAGCGAATGAAATATGGCCTGACCCGCTTGCAGATCCGGTACAGTCTCAAGGTTCTTGGCAATGGTATAACCAGTTACGGTCATACAGTCACCGCTGATAAGCCCCTCGCCGAGTAAATACTTCATCACACCCGGGATACCACCAGCGTGGTGCAGATCTTCCATCACGTAGCGCCCGCTTGGCTTCAGATCAGCGAGGAACGGTATCCGATCACTTACCGCCTGGAAATCGTCAAGCGTCAGATCAACGTCCACGGAACGGGCTATAGCAATCAAATGAAGCACAGCATTTGTTGACCCCCCCAACGCAGAAACGATAACCATAGCGTTTTCAAATGCATCCCGCGTCATAATATCGCGTGGCCTGAGATCGAGTTCCATCAATCTCCTGATAGCCGAACCCACTCTGAAGCATTCTTCAGTCTTACTGGAATCTACTGCCGGATTGGATGAACTGTAAGGCAGTGACATACCCATGACCTCAATCGCACTTGCCATGGTATTGGCGGTATACATGCCGCCACAGGCGCCAGCGCCTGGACAGGCATTTCTGACGATGGCCTCACGCTCAGCGTCAGTTATTTTCTCAGCGATAAACTCTCCGTAACTCTGAAACGCTGAGACGATATCAACAACTTGTTTACCGGCAATCCCGGGTTTGATCGTGCCTCCGTAGACCATCATTGAGGGCCTATTCACTCTACCCATTGCCATCATGACGCCTGGCATATTTTTGTCGCAACCAGGCACCGTAACCAGCGCGTCGTACCATTGCCCCCCCATTACAGTTTCTATGGAATCAGCGATGAGGTCCCGGGATTGAAGTGAATAACACATGCCTTCAGTACCCATCGAAATTCCATCGCTGACACCAATGGTATTGAAACGCATACCGATGAGGCCCGCTTCTTCTACACCACGTTTAATCTCCGCAGAGAGATCATTCAAATGCATATTGCAGGGATTGCCCTCCCACCAGACGCTGGCAATACCGACCTGGGCCTTGTCCATATCTTCACGCGACATGCCTATGGCATAGAGCATCGCCTGCGAAGCACCCTGGGAAGGCCGCTGCGTGATCCGAGCACTGACTTTATTGAGCTTTTCACCGCTCATAGCGTTCTCCATTCTAAGACCGAGGAAACCGGCGACCGTTGAGGAATCTGCCGGATATTCCGTTAAAGCATAACAGAAACAACGCTCACGCTTGCCTAATTATAGAGGCGCAGCTATAGATTCTATTCCGGGTCCAACACCTGTTGAAGGTTTGCAATCTGCCGTTCGAGTCGTTGGATCAGCGTTATCGTAGCCTGATCCGGTAACACGCTAGATGGCCGCGGTGAAACGCCGGTGAGCTCCTGTTCAATTTTGTATCGCACCAGTTCCTGAACGTCTAGAGTAATCTTGGGATCACCTACTGATCCTGTGATCTGAAACGGAATAACTGGAACACCCCCTAAACCGCTGTTCAGATCATCCTCAAGCGCAAGCAGAATTCTATAGTCCACAGCACCGACCGACACGGACAGTGATCCTTTACCCTCGATCCAGAATCCACGACCAGTGAGGCGTAAATCCGGGTTGTGGATGACACCGCGGTCGATTCGAATGGATGTCGAAGCCTGCTCGACGTTAAGCACAGGCAACTGTGCGCTGATCACTGCCACCAATTCGGTATCGAAATGTCCTAGAACTCGGTCGAACAGCTCTGCCGAGAGTTCTCCGTTCCGCAGGCTGACCCGGGCAGCCCCACGGGCGTTCTTAAGCAATTCAGCGCCAGTCCGCCCCTGCATCGCCAGGACAAAATTTAGATCGCCTGTTGCCTCAATTCCAGCTATGTCGTCTGCATCGCGCAGGAGTTTCCCCAGGTTGAAATCACCGACTGTTTGCCGAACAAGAATGAGTGGTGCGTCGGCACGACGATCCAGCCAAATAAATAGCTGGCCAGCGCCGCTGTAAAGCTGACCCGACAATGGAGCAATCGACAGTACTTTTCCTTTGGCGCGAATCGTCGCGATCACATGTTCTGCCTGTATCCGGTCAACCCACAGCTGCTCAACAGCGATACTTCCCGCTGCCGTCACATCTGCTGGAAGATCTGAAAGTCGTTCGACCAGTAAACCGACAAGCACACCCGCGGAGGTAATATGGAGGGAACCGTCTTCTGCTTTATCAGCCAGGAGAAGGCTGTCGGATTCCAGAGCAAACGTCCAGGCTGCTGGGTCTCCTCTGCGGTGCCTGAACCATCCCGTGACGACGGTATCGCCTGCCTTTACATTGAGATCGTCTAAAGTCAGTTGATTCTGCCGGAAACGCAACTTTCCATTCAGAGATATCGGACGAAGTCTGTTCGGCTCGAGACCCGTCAGCACAATGCCGGCGTTGTGCAAAATTGTCTGAACATTTACCGACGGTACATCAAAGTCAGCCAGAAGCTCTGGCTCTCCTCCGGCCCAGGCAGCTGACAAGTCTGCAAAGAGTTCTGCACCCAGCCAGCTCACGGCCAGTTTCGGCACAACAATGCGCTGGTTGGACAGATCGATGGTAATTGCATCAGCAGTAATACCAGGTGCGAATCGACCTATAAAACAGTCTGCGTCGAGCAGTGCTATCCTGATCTGTCGGGTGCGGGTGTCGATACTCAGATCGGCGATCTTCAGCGCGGCTTCAGCACCAGCGGCCCCGATACTCACCGCCGACTCCGCCACATGGATCCTGCCACGGTCTATGTCCACGCTAATCTCCGGCAGCCTCATACTCAACACCAATCCAGGCGTTGTCACATGACCGACAACCTCATTCAATACCACGCCTCGCGGTTGACTATGTGTAGAAGAAGACTTTGCCGATAGACGTACAGCTAAAGGCGCACGTAACTCTTCCGACAAGAGTTGAAATGAGACCTCCCGTGCGATTGTCGAGTCGGTCTCGGATCTGATCGAACGCCAAGACAGGTCAGCTAACGTCACGATCTGCTGGGTCATACGATCGTGCCAATGAACCCTGCCCGCGTATACATTCACTTGTTTAGCCGGTGCAACAGCAAGGACTCCGATATCTTGCCAGTTTGAACGTCCGTCAGTTAACCGAATAAGATCGAACCTGGGACGCTCGATCAGCAAACTCCGGACGTCAAGCTCTCCGGACAGTATCGACAACAGCCTGAATTCAAGTTCAAGCCATGGCGCGTGGAACAGGGGCTCAGCACTGAAATCAGGATTGTTGTAGACCACCACATCCTCTGCCTTCAGGGTCAGCAACAGCGAACCGGACCCACTGAACCCAAGACCTATCTCGACGTCACTCCCAATGGTGACGTTTCTTTCCGTCTGCTGCGTGATGTATGCGGCAAGGCCGCTGCGCAGCTGGTCGATATTCAGCACCAACGCTGTCAGCGCTATGGTAAGGGCCAGGAGCAACAGCAAAGCCGATACACCCAAAACGGGGATTTTCTTTTGTATCATGATCCAACCTGTACGGAGCTCGCGATGGAAACGACAGAACTCAACGTATCTATGCCACGTGCTGCATTTTCTGCTGAACTATACGTTCGGCCGCCTCGATGACCTCCAGGCCGGCACCGTATCGAACTGCATGCTCGCTCAGATACCGACGCCAGGCCCGGGCACCCGCCTGCCCCGAAAAAAGTCCCAGGATATGTCGGGACATGTGTTTAAGCTGAGTACCAGACTCAATTTCACGAGCTACATAGGATTTGTACTGGTCCAGCACCTGCCAGCGCGTCAGTGGCGGATTTGTTGTACCGAACAGCTGTCCATCAACATCGGCGAGTGAGAAAGGATTTTGATAGGCCTCTCGTCCGACCATTACACCGTCGACGTGCTTTAGATGAGAGTGAGCCGCTTCAATACTACAGATTCCGCCATTAAGAATAATCTCAAGATCAGAATAGTTCTGCTTCAGCCGATACACCATGTTGTAGTGCAGCGGAGGCACTTCGCGGTTCTTTTTGGGACTCAGACCGGTCAGCCAGGCCTTACGGGCATGAACAATGAATGTACGGCAACCACCATCTACCAGTGTGGTAACAAACGATTCGAGATCATCATAACTGTCTCGGTCATCAATGCCTATGCGGCATTTGATGGTGACAGGAATGCGGACCGTTGACGCCATAGCACTGAAACAGTCACTCACCAGTTCTGGTTCCGCCATCAGGCATGCACCAAAACGGCCAGACTGGACACGCGGACTCGGACAGCCCACATTCATATTGATTTCATTGAACCCCGCTGCTTCACCGAACCGTGCACAAAGGGCCATCTCACGCGGATCGCTACCCCCCAGTTGCAACCCGAGCGGATACTCGGCAGCGCTGTGTACAAGTAAACGGTTGCGATCACCATGTAACAGCGCTGCTGCAGAGATCATCTCCGTATACAACATCGCTTGATGCGTTATCAAGCGCAGAAAATAACGTTCATGCCGGTCAGTCCAATCCATCATGGGTGCAACACTGTAACGGCGGGCTGCGACCACGTTCTGGCTGGCAGGGATTGAGCTCATTCGATTCATACAGTTCCGATCTGACCCTGGATAGTCAGAACCAAGCGACGTTTACGGCCTTTATACCGGTGCTCCCACAGATAAACACCTTGCCACACACCAAGACCCAGCCGGAACTCAAGCACTGGCAAAGTCAGGAAACTTCCGGTCAAAACCGAACGAAGATGGGCCGGCATGTCGTCAGGTCCTTCGCTGGTATGCCGGTAGGCCGGGTCGCCATCTGGAATGAGACGCTGCATAAAGTGCTCCAAGTCTACCTGTACCGCCGGGTCAGCATTTTCTGATAGCAACAAAGATGCACTGGTGTGCTGCAAGAAAATGTGGCATAACCCTGTCTGCATATCTGATCGGGCGACAGACTCGTCAATCAAACCTGTAAGGTCACGAATCTCCCGACCAACCGTATCGACCTCGACTGTCTCCTGATACCAGTCGCCAGGCTTCTGCCCCGGCTGTAATCGCTGCCCTGGATAAGATTCCATGACCCAAACGCTAACACGGACTCTGAGAAAGATCGAGCAGGCAGGTGCTGCCAACAGCCTGCTCAGCATGCGCCGAGGGCTGGAAAAAGAAAGTCTTCGCGTAAATCAGGGAGGCATCATTTCTCAGCGGCCACACCCATCTCACCTGGGCTCAGCCCTGACCCATCCTTACATTACTACGGATTACTCGGAGGCCTTGCTTGAACTCATTACCCCCCCACATCTGAACACGGAATCACTGCTGCAGGAAATGACCGACTTTCATCAATTTGCCTACCGTAATCTCGGAGATGAATTGTTATGGGTTAACAGTATGCCGTGCATACTGCATGGGGACGACAGTATTTCCATCGCCAATTACGGAACATCTAATGTCGGCCGCATGAAGACTATTTATCGAATCGGTCTGTCTCACCGTTATGGCAAGTTGATGCAGACCATTGCTGGCATTCATTTCAATTTCTCAATTGGCGATGATTTCTGGCGCAGCTGGCGGACAATGTGTGGCTCAACTGTGCCACTACGGGAATTCAAGTCCGAGGGCTACTTCGGTCTTGTACGCAACGTCTACCGCTATGGCTGGCTTATATCCTACCTGTTCGGTGCGTCACCCGCGGTCTGCCAAACATTCCTCGACGGCAGAGATCACCATCTGGAACTCTTGGGTGAGTCCAGTTATTACCTCCCATACGCAACCAGTCTGCGTTTGAGTGATCTTGGCTATCGGAGTGACGCTCAGGCGGCTATTAGAATTAACCTGGACAGCACAGATGCGTATATTGAGTCACTGATTCGGGCAACGACTGAGTCCTACCCCCCTTATGAGGAGATCGGCCTTCGGGTTGATGGTGAATACAGGCAACTGAACACCAACCTGCTACAGATTGAAAACGAATATTACGCATCGGTACGCCCCAAGCGAACCATTCAAACCGGTGAAAAACCAACTTATGCAATCAGGGAGCGCGGTGTTGAATATATTGAGCTGCGAAGTATAGACCTCAACCCTTTTCTGCCCATTGGCATTGACCATTCACAAATTCTCTTCCTCGATCTTTTTCTGCTTTATTGTTTGCTCTTAGATAGTCCACCAATGTCTAATACTGAACAGCAGGATTGCCATACCACCGTGAAACAAGTTGTCGAAAGAGGTCGTGATCCCGATCTCTCCCTGGCCATCGGGAATCAGAAACTAACCGAATTGGGTAGCAGCATTATGAGTCAATTTGAAATATTGGCTGAATTTCTCGACCAGCATGGCGGCCAGGGTTACAGCAATACGCTACGTAAACAGCAGGACAAATTCAACGACTCAAGCCTCACTCCTTCAGCCCAGGTTCTTGAAGCCATGCAGAAATACGACAATAACTTTTTCAATTTTGCACTGGCACAGGCTGGCAAGACCAGAGAACACTTTAAGAACCTGGACCTTCCAGCGAAACAACTCAACCAGATGTCACAGGATGCCATAGACTCTATCGACCGCCAGCGGGCAATGGAACAAGCAGACCGCATCGGATTTAACAAGTTTCTGGAGCACTATTTCAATCAATAACAGGGCAGCTGGTCGATTCAACTGGTTTAGGGTGTGGTAGGAGAAAATAGCTTTCGCTCAGTCGCCTTATTCGTGACTTCTCATGGATTTGGTCACGCCTCCCGTGCTTGTGCAGTAGCCAAAGCCCTGACCAATATCAGACCAGAAGTGCGCTTTGAAATCTTCTCCTCCATCCCTCCGTGGTATTTCTCCCGCACGCTCGATGACTTTCGATTTCATCAACTGAATTGCGATATCGGCTTGGTCCAACATGATGCACTGAGTACAGATATTCCCACTACTCTGAAAGCACTGGCCGACGAAATACCATTCAAGACCACGCAAATCACGGCTCTGGCCAACAAACTGGCCGATACACACTGTGAACTCGTCATCTGCGACATTGCACCGATTGGTATAGCAGCCGCACGGGCGGCTGGCCTACCCAGCGTTCTGATCGAGAACTTCACTTGGGATTGGATCTACAGATCACTTGCGGAGACGCATCCGGCATTCCTGACATACGCTGATGTACTGGAGCATGTCTTTGCCAATGCCCAGGTTCATATCCAAGCAGCACCGGTGTGTAATCCGGCGAGTAGCGCGATTCATGTTAACCCGATTGCCCGCTCCCCACGGCAGAACAGGGACAGTACCCGAAAGGCACTGGGACTACAAAGACAAACATCGATGGTGTTCCTGACTATGGGCGGTGTGCCTCAGGAATATCCTTTCACGAGTAGGCTCCACCAAGAGTTCGCTACTATAGACTTCGTGATTGCCGGCATTGGAGAAAAACAACAATGGGTGGCACCGAATATCCTTCTCCTTCCCGCCAACAGCGAACACTATCACCCCGATTTGATCAATGCTGCCGATGCTGTAATCGGCAAGGCAGGTTACAGCACCATCGCTGAGATCTACTACAACCAGGTGCGATTTGGCTATTTTGTGCGGCAAGATTATCCTGAAATGCAGGCACTGGTAAATTTTCTCCAGCACAACACGGACGGATTTGCGCTATCAGTACAAGACTACATGTCCGGCGACTGGCTCAGCGAACTGGAGAATTTGCTGGCTATCCGGCCTGTCTGTCGCCAACAGACTGTCAACGGCAGTTCACAGGTCGCTCAGCTGATTTCAGGGCAACTGTCGATCTGAATCGACACTACTCAAGTCGATAGGTCTCTAACAAGTCGGCGTAGAAACGACTCGCCCTGTGCCACCTGCTCGAGACTGATGAACTCATCAGGTTGATGGGCCTGGTCAATTGAGCCCGGCCCACACATTACCGTTGGAAACCCCGCGGCCTGAAACTGCCCAGCTTCAGCGACATAGGCAGCTCGACCGGTATCCTGAACTCCGGTAATGGCCTGCACCAATTCAAGCGCTGCAGATTCCTTTGGTAACAATTCCGGCGCACGTGCAATGACCTCTGTCTGAATAAAACACTCCGACCATCGCCGCCGCATCTCAGGCAACACCTCTTCCTTACAGTATTTTTCGAACTCCCCAATCAGAACATCTGGGTCATCTCCAGGAATATTACGGATATCCCAGACAAACTCGCAGTGCCGTGAAACGATATTCATCGCGGTGCCACCATTAATGACGCCCACATGGATACTGGTATGATGAGGGTCGAATCCGTTGTTCGACGGCGTATCACGCTCGAGACGCTCTGCCATTGCACTGAGATAACTGACGAGTCGGGCAGCGTTCATTACCGCGCTCACACCACGGTTGGTCTGACTGGAATGCGTCTCATAACCGCGGACGGTTGTCTTGAGTCCAACAATACCCTTATGTCCGGTGACTGCACCCATACCCGTAGGTTCCCCAACGATAACAGCTTTCGGTGCGGGTATGTCGGTCACCATCCGTTCAATCATGGCCGGTGCACCACGGCACCCTACTTCTTCATCATACGATAGCGCCAGGTGAATAGGACGCCGTAGTGATCTCATTTCCGGTACAAGTGATAAGGCAATCCCGATGAAACCTTTCATATCACAAGTTCCACGCCCATAAAGCCTGCCGTTGTCTTCAGTCAGTAGAAATGGGTCGGTGTGCCAGTCCTGGCCATCTACAGGTACCACATCGGTGTGCCCGGAAAGGACTACACCACCTTCCTCAACCGGCCCGATAGTGGCATAAAGATTCGATTTCTCACCGTCATCGCTGACGACACGGGTTGATGCGACACCGTGGTCATCCAGATAATTCTGAACGAACTCGATTAGAGATAGATTGCTGTCACGAGACACAGTGTTGAATCCAACCAGCTGCTCGATCATCTGTTTGCTGTTCATGGTCGGTACCATAGTTGCTGTCTAATGGACAGTGTATACCGGTGATTCCCTGAACGCAGCCGGCCATTGGTTTCGCCGCTGGTTTAGGTTAGCCTTGCGCCCCTTGTAGATATACCCGTGGATAAGAACAGGAGTATGCAAAATGAAAATCAGTAACATCGGGATAGTCGGCGCTGGCACAATGGGCAGCGGAATATCTCAGGTAGCTGCCCTCACCGACCATGACATCGTCATGCAGGATGTGTCAGAGGAAGCAACCCGTCGAGGCCTGGGTGCAATTAATAAAAGCCTGCAAAGACTGGTAGACCGCGAAAAGATTACTGCTGACGCGAAAGACACCGCAATTGGAAAGATCAAAACCACTACCGATCTATCGGACCTAGCTGACTGCGACCTTGTCATAGAAGCCGCTACAGAAAACATGGCCCTTAAACTCAGCCTGTTTGAGCAGATAGACAAGGTCTCCCGTCCGGAGACTATTATCGCTTCCAACACATCGTCGCTTTCACTGACAAAACTTGCCTCAGTCAGTGGCAGGCCAGACAAGGTAATCGGCATGCACTTCTTTAATCCAGTGCCAATGATGGCGTTGGTAGAGATCATAAGGGCATTGCAGACTTCAGATGACACCTTCACTCGAGTCGATGAGCTGACCCGAGAACTGGGCAAAACACCTGTAAGCGTAAAAGACAGCCCGGGTTTTGTGGTTAATCGCATGCTGGTTCCTATGATAAATGAAGCCGTGTTCATACTTTACGAGGGTCTCGCCAGTGCAGACGAGATCGACGCAGCAATGAAACTGGGTGCTGGCCACCCCATGGGACCTCTGGCACTCGCTGACATGATCGGTATCGATGTTTGTCTCTACGTCATGAACATTCTTCTGGAGGAGTTTGGAGATTCAAAATTCAGGCCGTGTCCACTCTTAAAACAAATGGTCGACGCAGGTTATCTGGGTAAAAAGAGTGGCAAGGGATTCTTCGACTACGGCCAGTAGTCCTATGGCTGAAGAGCCTGCTGGACAGACGCAGCTCCGTTTGGGTATTGATACCGGCGGGACCTATACAGATGCCGCGCTCGTCGATGCTGAGGACCACGTCGTAGCCAGTGGTAAGTCACTGACCACGCACAGCCAGCTCGAAATCGGGATCAGTGCTGTACTCAAAAAGCTTCCTTCAAACCTTCTTTCAAATGTTACGCTGACCTCGCTGTCGACCACGCTCGCAACCAATGCCGTTGTCGAAGGCCGTGGCACCCCCGTTTGCCTGCTGCTCCCGGGTTACACCGCCCGTCAGATAGAGCGGGCGAAACTCGAGCTTATCGTCCGTGGTGGAGCTTGCGTTACACTGGCGGGTAGTCATGACGCCGGCGGCCGAGAGAACTGTCCACTTGACTTGGATGCGGCGCGTCGCACCATCGAGAAGTACCGGAACCGAGTATCAGCGTTTGGTGTTTCGGGTATGTTCAGCGTTCGCAATCCCGCCCATGAGATTGCTCTACGCGAACTGATTCATTCTCTCTCAGATAAACCTGTGACCTGCGGCCATGAACTCGCCTCGTCACTGGATGCGCCGCGCAGGGCTGTCACTGTGGCCTTCAATGCCTCTTTGGTGTCCTATATCGACCGACTAATTCGCACGACACAGGCGCTTCTGTCAGATCATGGCGTCAGCGCACCACTCATGGTAGTCAAAGGCGACGGCTCCTTGATTACGGCAGAGATTGCTCTGACACGACCGGTAGAAACTGTGTTATCCGGTCCGGCTGCGAGCGTAGTTGGCGCCGCATTCCTCGCCCAGACTGAAAACTCCATTATTGCCGACATGGGGGGTACCACAACGGACGTTGCCATCGTAACCAATGGCTATCCCGCCTTCAGTGCAGATGCTACTGTGATTGGACAGTGGCGACCGATGATTGAGGCTACCCGGGTTTTTTCGGTAGGGCTCGGCGGTGACAGCGAAGCACGGTTCAGCGGCGGCGAAGGCCTGGGAATTGGACCCCGTCGGGTGGTACCGATGAGCCTGCTTGCAGGTGACCATGACTGGGTGATTGGGTGCCTGAAACGTCAGCTCGACGCTAAACCGACGCCTCGAAGTAACCGATTTCTTCTTCCGCTTTTCGCTGATAGTAGTCAAATTGCTCAGCTTACACCTGTTGAAAGGGAAGTGTGGAAGCGTCTAGCTGAACGCCCTCTCGAACTCGAGACCCTGCATCGCAGCGCACGCGAGCAAGCCCAGGCTGCGGCTGTAATGGTGCGCAAAGGGATGGTGATATACAGTGGCTTCACCCCCTCGGACGCAGCCCATGTGCTCGGTTTCAGTGATCACTGGTCGACCGAAGCGGCCCATCTTGCAGCAGTCATCTGGGCAAAACAGATGCGCCACGTATACGGCTGGGGCAGCTTTGATCCGAATGATTCTTCCGCCGTCAGTCAGGTTGTACATGACAAGGTCGTCAGCACCATTTGTGAAACAGTTATAAAAGCCTGCATGGCGACTGGTGGTTCCCGAAGTGAGACTGCGGTATTCGGCAAGATCAACCGATTATTCGCTGAATGGATCATGGGCAACGGTACGATCGACGGTGGGCTGTTTACTCTGAATTTTGATCCTGGCCGATCTCTGGTGGCCGTGGGTGCTCCCGCCCCGTTTTATTACCCTGCAGCGGGCCGCCTGCTCGGCATTGACTTGAAGATACCAAAGCACAACGATGTCGCAAATGCTATAGGTGCCGTTGTAGGCAGTGTCGTTCAACGTGAACACATCACGATTACTCAACCCAGCCAGGGAACATTTCGAGTCCACAGCCTGAAAGGTCCCGTCGATTTTCCGGATCGCTGCAGTGCGTTTGTATGGGCTGAGGCCATCGCATCAGAGCGTGCACAAAGCAAAGCTGTCAGGGCCGGTGCGACCACTATCGATACTGTTGTAAACCGTTATGAAAACACAGTGTCCCCCGACGACCTGACCGATGATATCTTCTTTGAGGGCCGCGTTACAGCCACTTCGACCGGCCGTCCGGTCTCATCTCCTGCTAATCAAGAGTCACACCGGTCAACGCACCTATAACCCCACATTTCCGGTGAAAAGGCATTAGCCATTCTGATTCCCCGGTAATATACCCGGGTGAGTCAATGAAACGACCGCCAGCTATTGCCTTTCAAACCGGTCAGCGTACAATTCCGCCCCGTCGAATCTTTTTACCGGTAAGTCTGGATTGAAGCAGATTCTTCCCAACCAACCCCGCCCTAACCCACCTGGTCACAGACCCGCGCTGTTCTGACCACTTTCTTTATCTAACGGCAACAGACACCGCAGCCGGCGCTTCAGTATATGAATATTGGTATCGCAAACGGATCTCGAAAGGAGATTAACGGCAAGCCGCACATCTTCTACGATGGCTACTGGATCCGTTATTACCCGCCCCCCATGGAAACCCTGTCGGCCAAACGCGACCTTCTTCTTGTTCTGACACGGCGGACGTTCCACCATACTGAAGCCGGTATCAATACACCTGGAAACAGAGTTGAGGCGGCCAGACAGGCCTACGAAAGTGAACGCAACCCCGAGCGGAAGCGTGTCAATGCGGCGATGCTTGCAGGCGGGCTGTTTAATCGGGCGACTGATCTTTTCACCAGTATTGTCGGCCTCGAGGACCGCGGCATTCATGTTGGGGCCGATAACCCGTTAATGACACAATGCAGTGATTGCTTTCAGGAAGCACTGGAACTGGGAAAACAGGTACGTCATTCAAGTGGGCATGAGGGGATAGATGAACTCTGGGGTGAACCGTTAAAAGTTTTCACCAAGTCGATCGCCGCATATTATGAAAGTCGATACGTCAAAATCGCACAGGTGATGAAAGCCATCGATAATATCGCCGAACACATGGTGTCCACCTTCAGGGCTATTCCTGGGTACGACAACGTCGAAGACGGAATTCTCGATTACGCACGGGCCGCACGCCAAGAAAGCGAAATCATGAAAAGCGATCCGGATTTCTTCTATAGCTGGCCGGAATTCGTCACTCTGGCAGCACGCGTAAAACAATACCAGCCATCTATCAATTCCGATAAAGCCAATCTTGGAGAGGTGTATAGTTGGGGCAAAAGACTGTTATCTGAAGGGGTTGATCTAATCTCCTATATGGCTGGTGTAAGAGTACCGATGCCAAAGAGTATTCTCCAATATCTGGACAGTTTGGATCAGTTTTCTGCCGCTTTGGCAAAACCACTTTCAGAACATTAGTTCAACAGACTTTACACCTTTGCGGACCAGACATCTTGGCAACGGGCTGCTGCTGCCATCAAAACCTGATCAAAAGCAGGCTCAACCCAGCAGCTGGCGCAGCACAAATTGCAGGATCCCGCCATGATTGAAATATTCCCATTCCTTGGGAGTATCGATTCTAACAATCACCGAAAATCGCTTTATTCCACCCTCCGAATCTGTCGCTGTTACACCGATTTCCCTCATACCAGACTCAAGATCATCCAGATCGTATAGTTCGTGCCCGGACAGTCCGAGAACTTCACTTCCCTCGCCTTCTTGAAACTGCAACGGAAGTACGCCCATACCGACCAGATTCGAACGATGAATTCTCTCGAAGCTTTCAACCAGAACAGCTTTCACACCTAACAATAAGGAGCCCTTGGCAGCCCAGTCCCGCGAAGACCCTGTGCCGTATTCTTTACCAGCAATTACCATCAGCGGCGTGCCTTCAGACCTATAGCGCATCGCTGCATCATAAATGGTCGCCTGCTCGCCACTTGGCTGATGGCAGGTCCATCCGCCTTCCGTACCGGGAGCCAGTTCATTGCGCAGGCGAATGTTGGCGAATGTGCCGCGTATCATCACCTCGTGATTTCCGCGACGCGATCCGTACGAATTAAAGTCGGCCTGGACTACATCGTGTGATCGAAGATAATCACCCGCCGGGCTGTCTGGACTGATTGCGCCGGCAGGGGAAATATGGTCGGTCGTGATACTGTCTCCAAGTTTGGCCAGAACACGGGCTCCGTGGACGCTCTGGATGCCAGGCACTTGCCGGGTCATGCCCTCGAAATACGGGGGATGCCGTACATAGGTTGACTCAGTGTCCCACTTAAACAGGCTTGAAGAATCAACCTTAATCCCTGACCAGCGGGCATCGCCAGTGAATACATCCGAATAACGCGCCTGAAATAGCTCTCGGGTCACGTTACTGCTGATGACCTGTTCTATTTCTGCCTGGCCAGGCCAGATATCGTGCAGATAAACGTCACGGCCATCGGCTGTGGTTCCGAGTGGATCTGTTTCAAAATCCACAGCCATAGTCCCTGCCAATGCATACGCGACTACCAAAGGTGGGGAGGCCAAAAAGTTCATTTTGACCTCAGCGTGTACTCTGCCTTCAAAGTTACGATTTCCCGAAAGCACTGAACAGACCACAAGATCACCTGCCTGTATGGCTTCACTCACTGGGACCGGCAAAGGACCCGAATTCCCGATACATGTGGTACAGCCGTAACCCACTACATCAAACCCTAGCTGAGAAAGTGCATCGAGCAAACCGGCTTTGGCCAGATAGTCCGTCACTACCTTTGAACCGGGTGCAAGCGATGTCTTTACCCAGGGCTTGACGTTAAGCCCGTGGGCCAGAGCATTTCTTGCTACTAGCCCGGCACTCACAATAACACCTGGGTTTGAGGTGTTTGTACAACTGGTGATCGCAGCGATAACAATATGCTGATCTTTGAGATCGACCTGTTGTCCCTCTAACACGATAGATTGTGGGAACCCGGACTTACCTGATGAGACATCAATACAGGCGTCAGCGATTCTACTCTTTGCTTCTGACAGGCTGATCCGGTCCTGGGGGCGCTTAGGACCCGCAATACTGGGTACAACAGAAGACAATTCAAGATAAACACTGTCTGTGTACTGTGCATAAGGCATGTACTCGTCTCTGAACATACCCTGCCGCCGGGCATAGGCTTCGACCAGCGCGATGTCCGATTCCGTTCGTCCGGTCAGCCTTAGGTAATTCAGTGTTCCCGAGTCAATCGGGAAAATGCCGCAGGTTGCCCCGTATTCAGGTGCCATGTTCGCAATTGTGGCCTGGTCAGCCAGGGACAAACAATCAAGCCCGGAGCCGTAGAATTCAACAAACTTACCCACCACACCGTGTTGGCGCAGTATTTCCACCACTGTCAGTACCAGATCAGTGGCCGTGGCGCCGTCGGCCAGTTCCCCATGCAGTTCAAACCCCACAACGTCAGGTATCAGCATACTGATGGGCTGACCCAACATGGCCGCTTCGGCCTCAATACCGCCGACCCCCCACCCCAGAACACCAAGCCCGTTGACCATGGTGGTATGCGAATCCGTCCCCACAACCGTGTCAGGATAGGCCTGAAGCACACCGTCCACCTTTCGACTGAATACCACGCGAGCCAGGTACTCGATGTTAACCTGGTGAACAATCCCTGTTGACGGTGGTACGACACTGAAGTTACTGAAAGCCTGCTGACCCCATCTCAGGAAAGAATACCGTTCGCGGTTACGGCTGTATTCAAGCTCCGCATTGAGATCCAGGGATTGGGCTGACCCGAAATGATCCACCATGACAGAGTGATCTATTACCATGTCAGCCGGCGACAAAGGATTGATGCGATCAGGATTACCACCAAGTTCCGTCATAGCCTCACGCATGGCAGCCACCGGTTAAATCCTGCATCAATACTCTGGCAGGCGTATAAGCGATTTCAGATGCCGCACCTGCCTGGAGATCCCATCCGGCCAGCGTACGGATATCCTTTGCACTGACACTGGTATCGTCTTCGTTACGGAGCAGGTTTTCCAGCAGAATCTTCAGCGAGTAAGGCAACCGTGCAATATCATACTCATCATTAAGCGCATCGAGCGCCCGAATCTCGTAAGACTTGTCCCCGACCTCGAGCATTTCACGTGAACCGAACGTGTCTTTCATCACATCTCCTAACAATGGAGTTAACAATAGTGCGGCTCTGGCTGGGCCAGCCGCCCTTCGCACGATAACGATACAAGGCAGATTGTATCTTAGCGCTGAATCTCTTTTCCTAAAATAGGATTATTCAGATTCCTCCAATAACAGCAGGAATGCGATCTCGTCCAGAACCGGGATACCCAGTTCTTCCGCCTTGACCAGCTTCGAGCCCGGATCAGCACCGGCAACCAGAAAATCCGTCTTTCCTGAAACGCTTCCAGTAACCCGGGCACCTTGGTCAGTCAGGCGCTGTTTCGCATCGTCGCGGGTCAGTTGATCCAGAGTCCCGGTCAAGACAAATGTTTTGCCTGCGAGTTTGTCGCTGGGTACTGAAATCTGTTTGTCTGGCCAGATGACACCGGCTGCCAGCAGTCGATCAATAACCTGCTGATTATCAGTCTGAGAAAAAAACCGGATCACCCCTTCGGCCACGACAGGCCCCACATCCGATACTGCCTGGAGTTGCGACTGATCTGCAGCTCGAAGCCTATCAAGGGTGGCAAAGTGTTCGGCCAATGTATTGGCTGTTGCTTCACCAACTTGTGGTATCCCGAGTGCAAACAGGAATCTCCCTAAACTCGTATTTTGGCTATGATCTATCGCATCGAGCAAATTGCGGGCTGATTTTTCACCCATCCGCTCAAGGCTCAACAGGACCTCGAGATCCAGATCGAACAAATCAGCCACATCACGAACATGTCCTGTCTCAACAAGCTGGTCTACAAGTTTACTGCCAAGACCTTCTATGTCCATAGCCCGGCGGGATGCAAAGTGCTTGATAGACTCTTTCAACTGGGCACTGCAGAACAGACCGCCGCTACAGCGAAGGACTACCTGGTCGGCATCGCCAACAATATCTGAACCGCATATGGGACACCGCTTTGGGAAGCGAAATGCACGAGTGCCCCCTATACGACGGTCCAGCACGACCGAGACCACTTCAGGAATCACATCACCCGCCCGACGAATAATCACCGTGTCACCTACTCTGACATCTAGCCTCTTGATTTCAGAGGCATTGTGAAGGGTCGCATTTGAGACGGTTACACCGCCAACAAATACCGGCTGAAGGCGGGCCACTGGCGTAACTGCACCCGTTCGCCCAACCTGGACCTCAATACTTTGAATAACCGTAAGCTCCTCCTGTGCTGGGAACTTATGCGCCAGCGCCCAACGAGGTGCTCTGGCGATGAAGCCAAGTTGTTTCTGCGCTGCAAAACTGTCGACCTTGTAGACAACACCATCTATGTCATAAGCCAGCTTCTCTCTTATGGCAACAATTTTCTCGTAGTAGTCGATGCACCCCGCGGCCCCACTGACAACACTGACCTGTGGATTGACCCGGATACCCCAATGACGGAGGGAGTCCAGCATCTGGCTTTGTGATTCAGGAGATGCACGGGCATTGACCAGCCCAACACCATAACCGTAGAACGCCAAAGGGCGGCTGGCTGTAATTCTGGGATCCAACTGCCGTAAACTGCCAGCAGCCGCGTTCCGTGGATTAACATAGAGTTTACCGCCGCTACCACGTTGTGCTTCATTGAGTCGAGTAAAACCGGTGTGAGACATGTAGACCTCGCCACGGACTTCCAGTTGATCGGGATGATCCACGCCTACCAGGTGTAGTGGAATTGAACGAATTGTGCGGGCATTGTGCGTTACATCTTCACCTCGATTTCCGTCCCCTCGCGTCGCAGCACGCACCAGTCGGCCATTGTCATAATGAAGACTAACTGCTAATCCATCGAGTTTGGGCTCGGCAACATAACCCACAACATCCAATCCCAGAGCCTCTCGGCATCTGCGATCAAATTCAATGACGTCGTCTTTCGCAAACGCGTTGCTCAGGGAAAGCATGGGCATCGCATGCTGCACCTCATCGAGACCCTGAACAGGTGCACTGCCGACCCGTTTGGTCGGCGAATCGCTTGCAACCAGCTCGGGATTACGGGCCTCAAGCTCGATCAGTTTACGATACTGGCGATCATATTCAGCATCAGGTACTTCCGGGGCATCCAGAACATAGTAACAGTAGTCATGATGCCGAATCTGACCGTACAGCCTGTCCAACTCGGTTCTGGGACCTTTCTTCATATCAATCCTAGAACAGGCGCAATGCCTCCTCTCCACCCGGTGTCACACCCAGTCTTTTCATAGACTCCCCAACGCCATGAACCTGCCGCTGTATAAGCGCTAAATGTGCCGGTGACAACTGCCCGCTGTCAGGATCAGCCAGGCTGCCGTTGAGTTCACTGGCCAGGTATTCGGCTACTGACAGCATTTCGCCGAAGGACTTTGAAGGTTCGGTACAGCGTGGGATACTCATAAACATTGTCAATCCCCAGAATGAACCGGCAATCAGGTCTGTATGGGAAAAATACCCTGGCTGGTACCGGTTTGCCAAACTGAACTGGCTCCTTCCATTACGCGGATCGTAATAATGAAAGATGTTCTGGTCACCAAGCCGCATACCCGATCTCTGCATCACCCGTTCTGTATCCTTTCCCGAAAAACTGGTTTCACCGATTGGTTTTATGTTCAATATTGCAAGCATATCGTAGGCTTTGCAGAATCGATCCAGCCGTCGTGCCTGAGGAAGCGCGTCTTCAATTGAACTGTCGAGTTGGCAGCGTCTGTAAAGGCCTTCTGCAAGAGCAACTATAAGGCTGTTAAATCGTGTCAACTCGGTTTCTTCTACTGGACCGGAGTGATCTGCCAGCTGAAGGCTCACGACAAGATCTGTAAACAGTTCATCGCTGCCCGCCTGTTCAAGATCCAGCCAGATCCGTCCGGGGTGACTGCGACCATGCACCGCTCTTGGATGTTCAAGGTTAATTTCATACTCTCGAAACAGAGATAAGACGCTATCCCGATCAACTAATTCATCTCCTGAAAGTCGTGCCCAGTAGTCGATACGCAGTGGTCCTGAGCCGACACCATCCTCAGGTGGCAATCCAGCAATATCTCGGGTCTTGTGATACTCAGCTGCACGCTTTCGGTCTGACGCTTGTTGCCCGGATACAGGCGACGTATCGTGCCCCGCTACGGGTTGCTCTCCCAGTTCAAAGTCTGCCGCTGCCACCAGCGATGGTTCTCTCTGACCGATCTTAGTGTTCCGCCCGAGGTAAAATCGTGCTCTGAGAAGTTGGAAAATATTTGCCATCAGTAACACGAGCGTCCTTCCGAACGTCCTTATGGGGATCTTCAAGCTGGATACATCCGGCCGCCGCCGCAGGTACGACAGGCCCAATATCAGTATCAGTGCTACAACACCCAGAGTAAGCAGAGCCAGTCGCAGAGTCATGTCATTGTGCGACTATCTCTACAGCTTCTTCGATATCGACTGAAACGATGGAAGATACACCAGGTTCACCCATGGTTACACCAAGAAGCACATCTGAGGATTCCATTGTAATCTTGTTGTGCGTTATCACAATCAGCTGTGAGCGTTCCGAAAGGGTCCTTAGGGTCTGACAATATCGAACGACATTCGCATCATCAAGAGGCGCATCAACCTCATCAAGAATACAAAAAGGGGCCGGATTGAGGCGAAACAGTGCGAACAACAAGGCGACTGCTGCCAGTGCCTTCTCTCCGCCTGAAAGCAGGTGGATCGTACTGTTGCGCTTACCGGGAGGCCTGGCCATCACTGTAACACCAGCAGTCAGATAGTCTCCATCAGTAAGTTCGAGGACGGCCTTTCCTCCTCCAAACAATCGTGGGAAATATTCGGTGAATCCGATGTTCAAATTATCAAATGTCTGTTTAAATCTATGCCGGGTTTCTTTATCGATTTTTTTGATCGCATTCTCGAGCGTGTCAATAGCCTCAACAAGGTCAGCATGTTGTTTATCCAGATAGCTCTTGCGTTCAGATTGCTCGTCAAATTCTTCAATGGCTACAAGATTTACAGGCCCTATCCCGGAGATTTTTTCACCCAGCTGTTGAGATTTCTCCGTCCAGAGAGATTCTTCGGCGTCTTCCGGCAGTTCGGTCAGCAGTTCCTCAAGAACGTATTTGCTTGCTTCGATCTGCTCCCGCAGCGCATCAATCCGCACATCGAGTTCCTGCGCCTTTAATCGCTGCTCTTCCAATGCATCCCTGGTTACTGCGACCCTTTGTTCACATTCCGACACCAGTGCCTGTGTGTCTCGAAGATTTTCGTCAAACTGGGCGTAGTCATTTCTTGCAGCAGTCAACCTGTTTTCGACTTCGATCCTACTGTCGAGAAATTCGTCCAGCCGCTGTCTCAAAACCTGTTCTGGCTCGACACCAACACGTAACGTGTGTTCCAGCTCCCGATGACGGAAGGCAGTCTGTTGATGCTGCGTTGTCAGACGAGCCTGACCCACCTGAAGCGATTCAAGCGATGCCCGAACACCTTGAAGGTCGAGCTCGGCCCGATGCAGCTGATCTCGATTATCCTGTACTGCACGCCTAGCCTGAATCAGTACATCTGATACCTGCTGCTTTTCCTGCAGCAGGACTTCACGATCACTGTCAACCGAACCGGTCTCATTTTCTGCCAAAGCGAGATTCCGACGGGCCTCATCAAGCCCCTCTCCTGTTTTACTGAGATCAGTGATGAGTTCTTCCATTTCGCCGGCAAGCTGATGTCGTCTGGTTTCAATCTGAGCAAATCGTGCTTCCTTATCAGCCAGAGACTGGCGGTGTATATCTCGCGTGAGGCGCAAACCGTGCACTTCCTGTTGCTGGGTCTGCTGTTGCTGTTCCAGAAGGCGAAACCGTTCGCGAACAGTGAGAAGTTCATCTTCCAGTGCCTGGGTGGCGGGTACGAGACAGGAAACCTCCGCGCGCAGTCCGTCTATTTCATCCTCCCTGGACAGCAGGCCTGTCTCGTTATCAGGTGCGCGCGGTGCTCGAACCCAGTTCTTCCCCACCACGGTTCCACAACGCGTCACTACACATTCGTGCAGTTTGAGTGTAGTTCGCCTCTGCATCGCTTCCGGCAGTGTCTCAGCAATATAGACCCCAGCCAGCACCGACTGTAGATCATAGCGTGAACTGCGCACCTTGCTCGATAGGGTTTTGGAATCATCGCTAATTTCGAAAATTTGGCCGGACTCAATGAAAAACAAATTGCTGGCTGGCAGCGCAGTTTCATCGGCAATGGTATTTTCTATACTGCCAACACCCAGCCCAGCAAGTCGATTCCCTAACAGCGCATCAGCGGCAGCCTCCCATCCATCGGCAACTTTGACCTCCTCTGCGAGCCTGGGTGCGTGCGAAAGACCCCGGCGCACCAACCACTCCTGGTAACGATCGTCATGCTTCAGGGCCGACTCCTGCAGATCACTCAAACTCTCAAGACGACTGTTCGTCGCGTGCATGTTCTTCCGCCCCTCATCAACACGCTGAGCCAGGCTCTCTGCAGCCTGACGGCCATCCTCGATGCTTTGCGCGAGTCTCTGAAAATCAGCCCGCCTGTCCTCAACTTCCTGGTCATGTTGCTGAGAGACCGTTCTCGTTCCCTCCACATCAAGCTGCTCCTCTTCCTCAAGGAGTTTTAGACCTTCCTCATCTAGACGAGCCAGTCTCTCCTGTGTTTTTTTATCTACTGATTCGAGTTGTTCTATCCGCGTACGCTGCACCTCCTGATTCATGGCAGGTTCAGCCGCTTGCTGGGTAAAGTCGTGCCAGCGCTCCTGCCAGTCCTCGAATTGCTGCTCTGTATCCAGCAGATGCTGCTGAGTGGATTCGAGGGCTGATTCCCGACTGGTGCGCAGCCCTTCACTGCGAGACACCAGATCTTCCAGCTTCTGGCGTTCCAGTGAATCCTGCTCCAACTGTGTACCGATTGCTGCCAAGTCAGTGGTCAATCGATCCAGCTCAGCTCGCTGCTGCTGCTCAGTTTCGCGGGTGTGCTCTATCTTCTGTTCAATCGAGGCGACCTCAGCACCCAGCGTATAGAACTCTGCCTGAATGTCATTCACCAGTTTCTGGGCATCTGACTGCTGTGCGCGGATCTCTTCCACCGTGCTCTCAAGCGATCTCTGCTGAGCCAGTTCAGCTTCCACCTGATTTCTAGCCTGGGCCGTGCTCCTGTCTTGCTCTTCACTTCTCCGCTTCATCGTGGCATAACGCACAGCAAGTAACTGACCATTGACAACCCGTTCTTCATCGCGAAGCTTCTGATAGCGCCGGGCAGCCTGGGACTGGCGCTGTAGCCTGCGTAGCTGACTCGCGAGTTCACTTCGAATATCCTCGATCCGGTCAAGATTTTCTCGTGTGTGCCGAATGCGCGTCTCAGTTTCGCGGCGCCGGTCTTTGTAGCGGGTAATGCCAGCAGCTTCTTCAACGAAGCTGCGAAGTTCCTCAGGACGGGCCTCTACAATCCTTGAGACCATGCCCTGTTCGATGATGGAATAGGAACGGGCACCCAAACCGGTACCGCGAAAAAGATCCGTTATGTCCCTTCGGCGACAGCGCGCGCGATTTATCTGGTATTCAGAAGTACCGTCACGGGACAAGGTGCGCCTGACAGATATTTCAGCAAACGCAGAATATGCATCAGGCGCCGTGCCTTCACTGTTGTCAAACAGCAGTTCTACTGAAGCCTTGCCGACAGGCTTCCGGGTGGAAGAACCGTTAAATATGACATCTGACATGCTCTCACCGCGGAGGTTGCGGGCGGATGCCTCACCCATAACCCAGCGCACCGCATCAATGACATTAGACTTGCCACAGCCGTTCGGGCCAACTATTCCAGTAAAGTCAGCCGGAATGGTAATAGATGTAGCGTCTACAAAAGACTTAAACCCAGAAAGATTGAGTGTCTTAAGGCGCATTAACCCAGCTTATTTGTTTTACGGGCATCGGGAATATGTCGGGATCCATCACATGCGACTGCTCGCGGCTGGTGGTCAGCACCACAGCCATCGCAATAATACGCTGTTAGAATTATCTGATCTAAACTGGCATTACATTATATCTGAACTTGCCCGTTTCGCAGCCAGAACTTTGCTGTTTCCCGGCAGCTAGGGGGAGCGACGCCGCCACGTTGATTTCCCAGTGTCAAACCGTAGACCCAACCTGGCGTGAACAAAATTCAGTAGATATTTGCTGCCGTAGGTCCCAGTCAACAATAGTTGCACACCAGAGGTCACTCTGGTATAACGGCCCGCTTTCGAGAGAACGGCGCATCGAGCCCCGAGCTTGTATTTTTATCTCATTGGAGCAATTTTCTAGATGGCCACAACAAAAACCAAACCCGCAGAACTGGTCCATGGCATCAAGCCCTATCGTGCCAAAAAGCGGGAACAATACATGAACGACAGCCAGCAGGGGCACTTCAAGGCAATCCTAAGTGCCTGGCGACAGGAACTGATCGACGATACCGAAAGGACAGTGGTGACCATGCAGGATGAGTCGATTAACCTGCCCGATCCCAATGATCGCGCGACACAGGAGACCGACCGTTCATTTGAACTGAGAACCCGTGACCGTGAGCGCAAACTGATCAAGAAAATTGAAGAGTCCATCGGAATGATCGGCAGTGGCGACTACGGCTATTGTGACAGGTGTGGGGTACCCATCGGCATAAAACGACTGGAAGCACGCCCTACGGCCAATCAGTGCATCGACTGTAAGACTCTCGATGAAATCCGGGAAAAACAACTCGCCTGACATTGCGACTTCGTTATCGGTCAGCAGCAAAAACAGTTGTACAACACTGTCGCCTAGAAGGCTCTAGGCCGTACAATATACTGAGACGGCACACTACTCGGTCAGTATATGAGCAAGATGTTCGACCTCGTCATCAAAAACGCCCGAGTCGCACAACCAGACGGGTCTATCGTTAACTCTGATCTTGCCTGTAGAAACGGCAGGATCGACCGAATCGACCAGACAATTAGCGGCGCTGCCAGAGAAACTATTGACGCGTACGGTAATCTGCTGCTTCCCGGTGTAATCGATCCACAGGTCCACTTCCGTGAGCCGGGAGCCACCCACAAGGAAGACCTGGGGTCAGGTTCTCGTGCAGCCGTCAGAGGGGGTGTCACTAGCTTCCTGGAGATGCCGAACTGTAAACCCGCCACAATTGACCAGGCACAGCTGGATTGGAAATTGAACCGGGCCGCGGAAACCTGCGTTGCAAATTACGGTTTTTTTATCGGTGCCACTCGGGACAACCTGCAATCCCTAAACACCACGCACCCTGCATGTGGAATCAAGATTTTTATGGGGTCAAGCACAGGTGACCTGCTGGTCGATGATGATAAATCTCTTGACCGTATATTCTCCTCAGGTGAGCGCCTCATCGCGGTGCACGCCGAAGATGAAGAACGCATCAATCAACGCACAGCCGCTATCCTATCTGACTCCAGCGGATCAGTAACCCATCAGCTTCACTCTGAAATTCGTGACCCACAGACCGCCCTTATCGCCACGCAACGGGCGCTGGAACTGTCCGATAAATATGGGCGACGCCTCCACATTCTCCATCTGTCCACTGCAATCGAGGTCGAACACCTGCGTCAGCACAAGGCTGCCCAGGTGAGTTGTGAAGTTATTCCCAATCACCTGTTTCTGAATACTGATGATTATGTCCGGCTCGGTGCCCGGGTTCAGATGAACCCGCCGATTCGTGGCCCCAAAAACGCGGATTCTCTCTGGCGAGGCTTGAAAGACGGCATTATCGATTTCATCGCCACAGACCACGCGCCGCACACACTTGAGGAAAAATCTAGGCCCTATCCCGACTCTCCGGCCGGGATGCCGGGCGTGGAAACTTCGCTTCCGCTAATGCTGACTCAGTTTAAGGCTGGGAAATGCACACTAAAGCAGGTGCAGAACTGGATGAGTGTTGGACCTGCCATGACATACGGCATTCCGAACAAAGGCTGTATAGCTGAGGGCTTTGATGCTGACCTTGCGCTGGTCGATATGGATCGACGCCACCCGGTGAGGGACGAGGAAATGTTCAGCCGCGCAGGATGGAGTCCATACACCGGTCTGGAACTTACGGGATGGCCTGTCTATACCATTGTAGGCGGACAGGTGGTCTTTGAGTCCGGCAGAATCCGGCCCGGCGTCCATGGTAAACCACTCACCTTCAGGCGACCCGGAACCTGATTTTGCGAGTGGTGCCATGATGACCACCTCAATGAATTCAGGTAAGGGTGGGGAGGTCTGTCCTGTATTCAAACCAGCCTGGTGGTGCCGACACCCACACCAGCAGACGCTGTGGCCTATTTTTGCTCGCCGCCGACTCAAGGTCAATTATCATCGTCAACGTCTGGAACTCAAAGATGGGGACTTTCTTGATCTGGATTGGTCGGGCCCTGTTGATCATGACAGACCCGTAGTTCTGGTACTTCACGGCCTGGAAGGATCTTCACAATCGCACTACATACGCGGGTTATGCTCAGTCCTCAGCCAGCATCAGTTCCGCACTTGCGTAATGCACTTTCGGGGTTGCAGTGGAGAAAATAACCGACTCCCCAGGACCTATCACGCCGGCGAAACCAACGACCTAGATTACGTGATACGCTGGCTTCATCGACACAATCCGGACGTGCCCTTGTTTGCCGTAGGTTACTCTCTGGGCGGAAACATGCTCCTGAAACTGCTTGGACAGAAAGACCCGGAAATCCCCTTGGCAGCAGCTGCAGCAATTTCGGTTCCCTTCGAACTGTCACAGTGTGCATCACGATTGGAAAAGGGTCTCTCAAGGCTTTATCAACACTGGCTGGTAGGGTCAATGAAGAAAACCGCCATTAGGAAAGCCTATCAGCACAATACCGGTCTGAATATACCCGCTCTGCTTAAGACTCGAACTTTTCGCGAATTCGACAACCTGGGCACCGCACCCCTCCATGGATTCCGCGATGCTGAACACTACTATGCTACTGACAGCTGCCGACAGTATTTGCTGCGCATCACTACACCAACGTTAATCGTTCAAGCCAAAGATGATCCTTTCATGACCCAGGATCTATTACCTGAGGAGCACGAACTCGGTCCAGGTATCCGATTGGAGCTCAGTGACAGAGGCGGCCACACAGGTTTTGTTGAAGGACACTTTCCTGGTCGGTCACGATATTGGCTGGAAATTCGACTTGCACGTTTCTTGACTCAGGCTAACTCAACCCGGACCGTACGTCGATCAGAGAACGCCTGATTGAGGGTGTTGGCATCCATATATTCAAGTTCGCCCCCTACTGGGACACCACGGGCCAGACGACTGATCTGGACTTCATATTTCGCCATGAGATCCGACAGGTAATCGGCTGTAGCTTCCCCTTCAATGGTCAGGTTGGTCGCCAGAATGACCTCTCGTACCGGATAGTCCGACAGAACTTTCAATAGATGCTGTACTGCGAGATCGTCTGGGCCGATACCATCAAGTGGTGAAAGGTGCCCCATCAGAACCAGGTAATAACCAGAGAAGGCGCCCGCCTGCTCTATAATGGCCAGGTCGGCCGGGGTCTCAACAACACACAACAGGCTCTCATCGCGTTTCCCAGATGTACATATTGCACACAGATCCTCTTCACTGAAATTGTTGCATCGTGCACAGTGCCTGACGGTGGACACTGCTTCGGTGAGGGCCTCAGCAAGTTGACTGGCACCATCCCGATCTCGCTCGAGAAGATAGAAAGCCATCCGCTGGGCTGTCTTGGGACCCACACCTGGCAGGCGCCGAAGCGCACGCTTCAGCTGTTCAATTGCGCGACCTTCCTTCATAGTCAACCGGGAATGTTCAGCCCGGGTATATTGAGCCCTGACGTCAACCCACTCATTTTATCCTGGCTTGCCTGCTCGACACGCCGTACTGCATCGTTCACTGCAGCTGCGACCAGATCTTCCAGTACTTCCTTGTCATCACTGATCAAACTATCATCAATCTTGATACGCCGGACATCGTGCCGACATGTCATGACCACCTCCACCAGCCCGCCACCAGACGTCCCAGTGACCTCAATCTGAGCCAGCTCTTCCTGTGCTTTCTTGAAGTTCTCCTGCATGGCTTGCGCCTGCTTCATAATATTTTCCAGCGGTCCTTTCATTTTCCAGCCTCTTTCGAATTAGCGGGCCTGACTGACTCCGGCACGACTGTTGCATCAAATCGTTTCATCATCTCCTGTACAGCCGGATCTTCGAGCATAGCCTGATAGGCCGCCTGCTTGGCCTCGTCCGCCTGGCGTTTCTCGGTTTGTACCGGTGTCGGTGAGGAAACTCGGTCTTCTATCGGCGCCACGAGTTTCAGTTTCAAAACGCCTTTCCGCTGGGCCGAAAGCGACTTCTCTAGAGTTTTTATTCGGGCTTCACTGGTCAGATGTTCGAGCGACTCAGTCAGAGATACCTCAAGCACACCCTGAACAAAACGCTGTGGTGCTAGATTCATGGCCAACTCGCGGGTGATGCCGGCGAGATCAGCAGTTGCAACCAGGTCAGCCCATATTTCCGGGTCCGCCGGATCCGCGTCAGCCGAGTTGTTGCCCTCGGTTGGGGCTGGCTTAGGTGATTCTGCACCGACCTCCCCACGCACATCAGTGCGGGTTCGGGCAGGTTTTTGTCTGACAGCCTTGGCTTTGCTGACGCTTTTTTTCTGTGTGCGTTCCGGGGGAGCCACGGAAGGCGCAGAATCTTCCGCCAGATCAGGGATGAAGGTCAGCATTCGGAGAAGTGCCATCTGGAAGCCAGAACCAGGTTCAGGTGCCAAATGCAGATCACGTTTTGCCAGCAGCGCAATCTGGTAATAAAGCTGAACATCCTCAGGTATCATCAAGTCGCCCAGTTCGGCGGTAAAAGCCGAAACCTCACCCTTGGCCGCATAGCCTTGAGGAGACACCTGATAGAGTGCGACATCCTGGAGGGCGAGAAGCAGATCATCCAGGACAGACATATAATCCAACGCCCGCTCAGCCATGTCGTCTGCTGCAGCCAGGACACTGGCACCATCGTGTGCGGCTAGGCCCCTGAGTATATGCTCGACGTGTCTTGTCTCGATCATTCCCAGCATGTCCCGCATTGAATCGACACTCACATGACCACTGCCAAAGGCAATGCCCTGATCAAGCAGACTCAGCGCATCCCGCATACTGCCCGAAGCAGCACGCGCAATAATAGCCAGCGCTTCGCTGTCATGCTGTATTTCTTCAGCTGTCAGAATCTTGTCCAGCTGTGCGGCTATCTGGTCAGGCGATAGAGCCCGCAGGTTGAACTGGAGACAACGGGAAATGATCGTGGCTGGCAGTTTTTTGGGGTCCGTAGTAGCCAGGAGGAACTTGACATGGTCAGGTGGTTCCTCAAGTGTTTTTAACAAGGCATTGAAACTATGGCCTGAGAGCATATGGACTTCGTCAATCAGGTAAACCTTGCAACGACCCTGAGTTGGGGTGTATTGAACGTTATCTAGAATCTCCCGCGTATCTTCAACTCGGGTCCTGGACGCAGCATCGACCTCAAGCAGGTCAATAAATCGTCCTTCATCCACACCCTGACATGCAGAACAAGACCCACAGGGCTGTGAACTGACACCCTGTTCGCAGTTCAGTGCTTTGGCCAGTAATCTTGCCAGGGTGGTTTTTCCGACACCACGGGTACCCGAGAACAGAAATGCGTGGTGAACCCGTTCATTGTCTAACGCACTGGTAAGCGCTGATACGACATGCTCCTGACCGACGACATCCTTGAAATGCCGAGGACGCCAGCGTCTTGCCAATGCCTGGTAGCTCATACAGTTCCTATTCTCGCTGAAACGGGGTATTGCCGCATATGGTCAATACCGGCTGAATGGTCACTGGAGACGGCGCCAGCCAGCCCGACCCCGGCACTCGAATCAATTGCTGCGGCTGCTTCCTTCCGGACCTGACCGGGTTCACAATTTATC
>JYMV01042418.1_pt1 | contig 56847 bp, 46 predicted proteins | sample 338911 | NCBI WGS metagenome assembly JYMV01 (sample SAMN03354496, study PRJNA234377) | hydrothermal vent metagenome | biome: Deep sea; feature: Hydrothermal plumes at the Eastern Lau Spreading Center, Western Pacific Ocean; material: Seawater | place: Tonga | collected 2009 | depth 2000 m m | reverse complement strand
TGTCTTAAATTTCTTGAGATTTTTCGGAACAGTACCACGAGAAAAGTCCTTTTCCTCCATCCCTAAGTCAGCAATAGCTTGAAGTGCTATTTTCGAAACTTCGCTTAATTTATTCTCTGATTTTTTAGTGGTTTTTCTAAGCTCGATACTTAATGATTTGAACTTTACTAATGGGATTTCAGAAAGCGAATCAACAACTTCCCTCATATTTTCGTTAACCACCGACTTTCCCAAATCGTTCAGTGGTTGTCTCACCCTTGCATCTTTATCTTCTTCCACTTGCGAATCTGAAAAGCCCTCTAATAATCCAGTTATGGCTTTGTTGCCGCTACCACCCACCTTGTTCAACAGTTGAGAAACAGCTTCTTCAATTACTTTATCCGAATCTAGTTCTATTCTGAAATCCTGTTCAAGCGCAAGATCTCTAGCGAAACTCCTCACAAGCCTATTCACGAAACTATCTATTGTCATTACTGCGATGTCACTATAACGATGCAGCATTTCCATATGAAGCACTTTCGCTTTTTGAATTAGCGACCCTTCACTGATATGCAATAATTTCGACAGCTCTTCCTTCTTATCACCTACGCCCTCGGATATTTTCTTTAAATCTTGTAAGATTCTTTCCTTCATCTCAGCCGCAGCTTTATTTGTGAAAGTCAGAGCTAATATTCGTCTAAAGGAACGTGGATCATCATATTTCAAAGCGCACTCTAAGTACCTAAGTACTAGTCTATACGTCTTCCCGGAGCCTGCTGATGCTCTTACAACTTCGAAATTTCCATTTGGGTTAGCCATATTATTCCAAATATTACAACAATTAATGAGCGAAACCCCGTACTTTTAAATAACATTATGCACTTTTGTTGTTACAATGAAGAAATCTATTTTGTTAAAATCAATCCTACCAATATTTGGAGTTATTACTCTGTTTAGTGTAACAGGATGTAGAGATAAAGATCCTGGATGGATAAAACTCAACACATCTCTTAATTGGCATGGGGTTGAAATAGTTATGGGAGACACTGTCTTTGACAATCAATACAGGCCCGTTCGACCAGAAAAATTGTACTGCTATATCAGCGATATATCCTTAAGAGATCTAGACGGAGAGTGGATCAACACATCTTCTATTTCTCGATTAGACTTCACGGTTTCAACCGCTTCAGCTCTAGGCGAAATCAATTGTGACGTCTTGAAGAAACACCATGAATTTGATGCGATTAAGTTTGGTTTAGGTGTTCCCTCAGAGATGAATCAGGGTGTGGATCCGGCCTCATACCCGAACAGTCACCCACTTAGCGTAAGTGGTTCAGCTGGCATGCGATGGGATATGGATAATAGCTATTTCTTTGTGAAACATGAAGGTAAACTTGCTGCTGAAGCTGGTGGTGTAATTGAAATTCCATTTGCATTGCATCCAGCAACTGATGCACTTTATCGGGAAATCACATTTGAATTATCCCAGAACATAATTATCCACTCAGAAGAAATTGAAGAGGTGTTTTTAGAACTTGACTTAGGTTCTGCAATTGAAGGAACTTTCGGAGACATAGACCTTTCTGAAGTAGGGCATTCAATGGGTGAAGTGCCTATCGCCATTATGTTCGTAGATAACATCACCGATGCTTGGACGCTTAAATAATTTATGCGTAAAAAATGAAAACTCCTTCAATATCACAGATATTACTCGTTTCGGGGTTCATTCTCTCTCTTGTAGCTTCTGGATGTAATTGCGGGAAAAATCCTGCTTGGGAAGCAACTCCTTATACTATCGTGATTCCGGCTTTCTTCCCGCCCATGGATATTCCGGCTGACAACCCTATGACTGTCGAAGGGATTAAACTTGGCCGTCTGCTTTTTTGGGAAAAGGCCTTATCGCTAGATCATTCTATTTCTTGCGGTAGTTGTCACGCCCCTTCTTCGAATTTCTCGGATCCTGAGCAGTTCAGTTCTGGCGTAAATGGCACTTTAGGTGATAGAAATGCTAGCGTTATCATTAATCTTGGATGGTCCACTTCATTTTTCTGGGACGGTAGAGCTATGACTCTTGAAGACCAAATCCGTGACCCTGTAGAGCATCCCCTCGAAATGAATGTCGCTTGGGAAGAAGTAGAGGCTAGATTACAAAACAATGACTTTGCCGATCTAGATTACCCCCAATTATTTTTTGACGCATTCGGATCGGATGTGATTACTGAAGATCTATCTGTAAAAGCGATAGCCCAGTTTGTTCGAACCATGATTAGTTCAGACAGTAAAATCGACAAATGGCGACGTGGTGAAGTCGAGCTCACTGAATCTGAATATCTCGGTTACCAGTTGTTTTTGAGAGAGGGAGGCGATCCAGAAGTAAATCCCGGAGGGGAATTCGGTGCGGACTGTTTTCACTGTCACGGAGAAGCCGGACTTCAATTTTCGGATTATTTATTCCACAATAATGGACTCGATCCTTCATTCGAGATGGACCCTGGAAGGGTGAACGTCACGGGCTCTCCCTTAGATTCCGGACTCTTCAAAACACCGACCCTTCGAAATGTCGCTTTAAGCGCTCCGTTTATGCACGACGGACGATTCTCGACCCTCGAAGACGTGATCGAACATTACAATAGCGGTGGCGTGAGTTCTTCGACTATCGATACGTTCATGAAGTACACAACGGGGGGTCTAGAATTAGCTCCACAGCAAAAAGAAGCTATCCTCGACTTTTTACACGCTCTGACCGATACAACATTTACACAGAACCCCGATTTTCACGATCCTCACTAGTTAATTTTAGGCATTCACTTAGGCATCGGTTTTTGTAACCTATAGTGGATTAAAAGCGTATAAATTAGCATGTATTGCCCTAAACAACTCCGCATTGCGGCCACGTTTACTCTCCTAACCCTAGTAGGAATGAACGTTAACGCCCAATGCCCCGACCTTATTGATGCATTTGATAATGCAACAAACACACCGACTTGGTTTAACTGCAATCCTGGCGTTTTCGATGTTTTCATTCAAACTTCTAGCGATTGGGCTGGTTTAACTGTCGACTGGGGCGACGGTTCTACTCCAGAAGTATTTGGATCTTGGGTAGCTGGAAATGCATTGGCGCATAGCTATCCTGATGTTTGGTCTGTATACACATTGACATTCACAAGCGACAGCGGATGTGAAGTCATAGGAGAATTAATCAAGGAGGAGCCAGTAAATCCGTCTATAACCATACCACAAGGATGGGACACCGACGCATGTGCGCCAGCAACTTTAAGCTTCCTTAACTCATCCACAAACGTGAGTTCGACCACAACATTCACATGGGGATTTGATGACGGAGCAACTGTAGATTACGACGCGACTAATGCAGGAGCAACAGTTACTCACGACTATTTCGCAGGAAGTACTGGTTGCAATAGACCTGTTACTCTATACGCTACTAACGCTTGCAGAAACAAGGAATTTGGAACTGGAGCTAGCGTGACAATTGACTATATCAATATTTGGGATTTAGATAATGCCGTTATTGGAGCGTCATCGACTCAACTTTGTTACCCTGACACTACCGTACAGCTTTCGAATATTACCGAAATGAACTGTACCGCAAATGGAAACACGAACCAAAGATTCGAAAAATGGCACTTCGGCGATTTGGATAGTGATGGCGTAGATGAGATTATTGACTGGAGGCCTTGGACTTCTTCTGCCCCATTCGATTTAGATCTACCTGGCATCGGAACGTATATCGTAATGCTATACGATTCTAGCTATTGCGGAATTGACTCTACTCAAATTGAATTGATCGTTCGTGCTCCTCTTGCCACTAATCTTTCAGGACCAAACGAAGTTTGTGAAGGCCTTCCTGCCTCTTTCGTTCATGATGAAATGGAGGCAACGGCGTTTTATTGGAATTTCAACAATGGGGTGGGGCAATGGTATCCTGGTGGGTCGAATTCGATGACTTGGACGTTTAATAATCCAGGGAACTATTCCGTTCTAGGAGTGGTCGGACTGGCCGGTCAGGCGAATTCATGTAACGATACGGCGAGGTTTGAAATTGTCGTTAAGCCATCGCCTACAGCTTTGATAGAACTGTCTCAAACCGTAGGCTGCGACTCGTTTTCCGCAATCGCTCAAGAGACAAGTGGGGAGGGAGTAAATTATGATTGGACTTTTAATGTCGCTCCCGGAACGTTTAACGGAACGACAACACCTGAGCTTTTCTTTGACGCTCCTGGAACGTACGTTGTGGGACTGGCTGTTACTGGCGCGAATGGCTGTATTAGGACAGTAAATGTAATTCCAGAAGTTTTTGAGAGTCCCGTAGTAGATTTTATTAGCGGTATTGTTTGCGAAGGAAATCCGACATCCTTTACCGATTTGTCTATGGCGTCTGGAGGGGATTCTATAATAAACTGGGATTGGACTTTCGGCGACGGGATCTCTTCTACAGAACAACATCCAACTCATCAATACACTAATCCTGGAGATTTCGATGCAACACTAACTGTCGCATCCGCAAACTGTAGTACCTCACTGACTAACATCATTAATGTAGAGCCAGCTCCATCTATTTCTGCAACGTCTGATGTGGTAGACGGATGTACTCCGCTTTTAGTAAATTTTGAGTCGTTGAGTGATTTAGATGCAAATGTTATTTGGTCTTTCGGAGACGGATTAGGCTCAGAAACCGCAAATATCTCCCACACATATTTAAGTGAAAGCATTGCTGGCACTACGTTCGAAGCGGTGGTAAGCGCGATAAGTCCATTCGGCTGTATCGCTCGTGACACCATTTTTATTGCAACTTTACCCGGAGCACAAGCATCTTTCATCGCTTCCGAGCCGAGTTGTGCTCCTATGTCTGCCACTTTCACAAACAATTCTGCTGATGCAGCGTCCTATGCTTGGGACTTCACTGATGGCACTACTAGTTTAGACTCCGCTCCTTCCCACATATTTGAGAACATTACCGGTTTCTTAAAGACTTTCCCAGTGCAGCTAATTGCATTTGCTGATAACGGTTGCCACGACACTACCATTGTAGGTGTATCTGTTTATCCAGAAGCGATTTTTGACTTCATCCTTCCTGAAAATGAGGGTTGCTCACCTTTTGCAGTCCAAATGCCTTCTTTAGGAGGTGCCGGGGACATTACTTGGAGTTTCGGAGATGGTTCTCCTAACTCAACTGTACCAATGTCAACTCACCTATACATAAATACCACAGAGTTTGTAGAGACTCACACATTATCTGTTGTAGGGACTTCCGGATTTGGTTGTGAAGGACAATTCAGCACAGAAATAAATGTAAACCCTCAGCCTATTGCTCAATTCACAGCTGACATACAAGTGGGATGTGCTCCTTTAACAGTCAATTTCACCGACAATAGCGAAAGAGCAATAAGCCTTAGCTGGACGTATGGCGATGGTGGTCAAGAATCCGGAACAGTTAACTCAACTCACGAATACATATTCGAACATCAAGGAATGGGCTCTGTCATCAGAGAAGTCACGCTAGTAGTAGAAGGTGAAGGCGGCTGTCTTGACACCGAAGTAGTTGCGGTGGAACTCTACCCTGAAGTAGTGCCTAACTTCCTTATCCCAGCAGCTTCATGTTCTCCTTTAAATGTTGTCTTTGTAAACCAAAGCCTTAACTCTAACGCTGGATTCGTTTGGAATTTCGGTGATGGATCTCCGGAATCACCTGCTGACCAGCCCACACACGTATTCGTTAATCCTGGATATTCAGACACAACTTATACCGTTACTCTCGACGGCGCAAGTGTTTATGGATGTACTGGATCTACTTCTATCGATGTCGAAGTGCTTGCAACTCCAATTGCTGACATAGAGATCGCAAGTTTGATAGGTTGCTATCCATTAGAGGTAACTTTCAATAACAATTCTCAAGGAGCGGATAATTTGGACTGGTACTATGGAACAGGTGAAGTCTCTAACGAAACTGCATCAGTTCACACGTTCAATTACTTCAATCCATCTAACGAACCAGTAACTTACACGGCTACTTTAACCGCATCAACTAATAGCGGATGTACTTCTCAAGACCAAGTCTTCATCGAAGTACTTCCCGAAATTGAAGCTTCATTCGAGGTCCCACAACAGGGATGTTCCCCATTTGAAGTCATGTTCTTAAATAATAGCTCTGGAGCTAATTCTTTCGAGTGGAATTTCGGAGATGGATATGAGAACACGTCGTTCGAGCCATCTCACACTTTCGTTACACCATCATTAGACGAAGACGCAACTTTCACTATCTCTCTCACAGTGACTTCTGCTTTCGGATGTACTGACACAATCCGCACGAATATCGAAGTTTTTGCCGCTCCGATAACTGGATTCTCGGCAACTCCGATTTTACAGACCTACCCGAACGCAACCGTCATGCTTGAAAACACAACTCTTGCTGGTACTTCGAGTACAAGCATTTGGAATTTCGGAGACGGAAACATTAGTACGGATGAAAATCCTGGAAGCCACACATTTGACACTTGGGGCACTTTCACGGTTGCTCTCGACGTTAGTAACGGTTATTGTTCCGACAATTCATCCCAAACCGTACAAATCCTCGCTCCCTCTCCTGAAATTAGTTTTATGGGAGGTGGAGAAGGATGCGCCCCTCTCACAGTAGACTTTACTAATTTCTCTCAGTATGTTGAGGAATATCGTTGGGATTTCGGCGACGGAACTACTCACGCAGCAGAGCACCCATCACATACTTTTACTCAGCCCGGCACGTATGATATTCAGCTCGAGGTGTATGGATATGAAGGGACGACGCTTAATGAAGTTCACTACGCAACGGTAGTAGTATACCCTCGCGCACAAGCTGCCTTTACATTAACTCCGACTGAGGTTTTCGCTCCAGGCGAGCCTATTTACTACATGAATTTATCGGCGGATGCTTCGGATTTTGTTTGGTCTTTTGGAGACGGAAATACCTCAAATAGCGAACACCCTATCCACGAATACACAGCAGCCGGAATTTACTCCGTGTCACTCACAGCAGACAACGAATGGGGATGTTCTTCCACCTTTACATTGGCGGAAGCAGTTATTGCAAAGCCAGGAGGAATGATGACGTTTCCTACCGCTTTCACTCCTCTCACAGGCGGAGGTAACGGAGGGGGCTATGATCCTCAGTCTTACGATAATAATGTCTTCAGACCTATGCACGCTGGGATTATCGATTACGAACTGTTCGTTTTCAACAAGAACGGTGAGCAGATCTTTTACTCGTCAGATGTAAATATCGGTTGGGACGGATACGTGGGCGGCAACCTCGCTCCTCAAGACGTTTACGCTTACAAAGCAGTTGCTGTCCTAAGCGACGGAAGAAAACTCCAACGCGCTGGCACCATCACTTTGATGGCAAAATAATCTGCAAAAATACCTTACTTAAAAGGTAACCTTTCCTTACTTCTAGGCGTAAAAGAGGATATGAATTTGTCCTTAAACATAGATCCTCTACGTACAATCATTGCTACTTTTACTTTGCTAGCCCTTGCTTGGTTTACTTCACCCGTATCCGCTCAAGACATGCATTTTACTCAGTACAATGCTGCGCCGACTTCGATTAACCCCGGTTATGCTGGTGCTACGGGGCAAGCTAGAGCTGTTACGCTCTACAGAGCTCAATGGGCAAGTCTTCCACAAGCTTATACAGGATTTCATTTTGCATATGACAGACCTACTTTCGACCATAATGGCGGAATTGGCGTTCTAATCAGTCACGAGGAAGCGGGAGCAGGTGCTCTTCGCTCTTCTCGTGTTGCATTACAATATGCTTATGAATTTCAACTTGGACCTCGCACTTTCGTAAGACCAGCATTGCAAGCTGGAGTCGTTAGTCGCGCCGTTAATCTTAACGGATTAACATTTATGGACCAACTACTCCGAAACGATGCTGCTACTTCATTAGAACAAGGACTAGGAACTGGAAAGCAATATTTAGATCTCGGAACTGGCGTATTATTAGTCAGTCGTGAATTTTGGTTTGGTGCATCTGCAGATCATATAAATACACCCAACTCTAGTTTAAGTCATGATTATGCAGAAAAATTAGCTGTTCGATTCTCGGCTCATGGTGGTGGACGTGTTCCATTGTCAGTAGGTCCTAAATCGCGAAACGACAGAGATATAGTACTTGCTTTTAACTATACGAATCAAGGATTGTTCGACCAATTAGATATCGGTACTTACTACGACCTCAACGTTATGACTATCGGACTTTGGTACCGTGGAATTCCCGTATTACAGCAAGCTGCCGACGGGTCGTTAGATATTGATGCCGTCAGTGTTATTTTCGGTTTCGGAAATAAATTATGGCGAATGGGTTACAGCTACGACCTGACTCTAAGTAAGTTAGGAATCGCTACATCGGGCGGATCACACGAAATTTCCCTAAAATACATGTGGGATGTCAACAAAAAAGATGGCCCCCCTTCATACCACCCTTGTGTACAATACTAAGTTATCTGATTAACTTCTGTCTCTAACTTAATACCAAACCTATTCTCTACGCTGTCCCTCACGTCATTGGCTAACTGCCAAATCTCTTTACCCGTAGCCCCACCTTTATTCACCAGAACTAAGGCTTGCATATCATGCACTCCATGTGTACCCCTGTCATGTCCTTTCCACCCTGCTTGATCTATAAGCCATCCGGCAGCCAATTTAACTCTTCCATCTGATTGTGGATAGTTAGGTATGCCTGGTGTTTTCGCTTGTATGTTTTCAAAATCTTCTGAAGACACAATTGGATTCTTAAAAAATGACCCGGCATTCCCAATAACCTTAGGGTCTGGAAGCTTAGAGCTACGAATTTTAATTACGGCATTAGCTACATCTCTGTGAGTGCGGTCTTGCTGAGGGATATTCTTTAGTTCACCTTCGATTGCTCCGTAATTCGTGTTCAATGGTGATTTTCTGTCAAGGGAATATGCCACTCGCACGATTACCCACTTTCCTTTTTCTTCTCTCTTAAAAATAGACTCTCGGTAGCTAAGGGCACATTCTTCGAGCGAAAATCTGCGTAATTTCCCTGACTCTGTTGAGATAGCTTCGAGCCATATCATCACATCTTTAATCTCAACTCCGTACGCACCTATATTTTGCATGGGAGTTGCACCAACGCATCCGGGTATTAAAGCAAGATTCTCAACCCCCCCCCAGCCTTCGTCTAAAGCTCTCAACACGAAATCATGCCAAATTTCACCTGCCTCTACCGCAACCGCAACTTTACGGCCATCGTCAGAAATAACTTCAATACCACGACTCGCAATTTTAATTACAAGCCCCTCGTAGTTATTTATAAATAGAATGTTACTCCCACCTCCTAACAATAATATCTTAAGTTTTTCTTCTTTGGAAAACTTTAATGCTTCCTTCAGTTCTTCATCACTTTCAACCTGAACAAAATGCGTAGACTCTGCAGGTACTTGAAATGTTAGGTGCCTATTTAAATCGGCTTTATACTGGATATCCAAGATCCTATAATTCTTTCAGTTTAGTCTCTTAACAACACTTGCATACCAAATCAACTCATCTGCGGACATAAGTCCATCGGATCTCAATACTTCCTCAATAGCGCTATATATATTATCTTTTCTTTCTCTATCAAACCCTTCCATAATCTTCCACATAATCTCGTCTTCCATATGGCTAGCCTCTACTTTAATCTCTTGAGTAATCTCATCAATTAATTTATCCATTTCTTCTGCTCGAACCATTCCATCCGACTTCACCGCTTGAATCATCAAATGAGTAAAAGCTACCTGTTCTTGATCCGTGTCCATTAACAACCATGCCTTTCTAACCATACTAAATCTTTCTAAGCGAGATCTTAAGTGTTTTGGTATTAATTTCCTCCACAAAACTATTGCAACAATAATAATTACAACGTTGAGCATTAATAGAAGCTCAGTTACAGATGGTCCAGTTGTGATTTCTAAAAGCATGGTTATCTTATTTAAATTCTTTGCTAAAAGTACGTTAGAATCGGTAAATTAGCAGCGTGAGTTTAGAAATGACAAATAACGAAATACGCAAACGCGCTGAAGCATTAATGGTGGCCAGAAACTGGCTAGATGCATTAAAGGATTGGGAGCTTTGGTTTGATTCGAATACGGAAGATAAACTCGACCCTAACTCATTTCACGACCGTGCGATATGCAAGTTTCACACAGGGTCTACCTCATCAGCGATTGAAGATTTAAACCGCGCTGTTGAGTTACAGTCCGATTATAGCTACAGATATGCATCGCGAGGCTGGATGAAGCAATCAAATGGTGATACTCGTGGTGCAATAGTTGATTATCGAAAAGCTATCGAATTAGATCCTGAAGACGCCATCGCGCATAACAATCTAGGACTGTTAGAAGAAGCTCAGGGATACAAAGCTCAAGCGGAAGAACGTTTTAAAGTTGCTGACGAGTTGCAAGAACTAATTGATTTATCAAACTCTCCGCAACCTGATTTAGAACTCGAGCCAGAACCAGAACCAGAGCCAGAGCCAGAGCCGAAAACTATTTGGGGAAATATTAAATCCGTGTTTGCCGATAAAACGGCTCGCAGAAATTGGGTCCAGTTTATTCGAGATGGCTTTACCTTGAAGAGATAATTTTCGCGTTTGAAAAAGCATAGCTCATATTTACTTACCCTCAATGGCCCCTCGTTCTTGGACGAGTTGGCAAAGTTTGTATGTGAGCAAGAAAAACCTGAAAATTGTGCCGTTGTCTTACCGAGTTTTAGAGCCGTAGAAACTTTTAAAAGATCGTTTGCCAGAGCAGTTGGGAAGCCGAGTCGGATACCATTCGTGATGACTTTAGGGGCGTTTATGGAAGGGGAGGAGGATTTCGTTTTGGCGGAGAATTTGGAAGTCTTAGCGAGATTGTATGCTGTGCAACTAGATCTGCCCCAGGGCCGAGAAGGGTTTCATTCATTTTTGAATTGGGGGCCCATCGCCTTAGCAGATTTTCATTCAATCGACCAACATCTGTTAGACGCGAATAAAGTCTTTAAAAATCTCAAGGATATTAAAGATATTGAGGAGTGGAGTTTTGATTCGAAGAAAGAACTCACTAAAGACCAAATAGTATTTCGAAATCAATGGAACCGCCTACCTCAGCTATACAAAGGACTTCATGAGGGCCTGGAAAAAGATGGAACAACTACTAAAGCAAAGCTGAGTAAATATGTCGCACAAAGTGCTAAGACCGATAAATACGACAGGGTTTTTGCAGCTGGTTTAGCTGCCCTTACTCCGACTGAAGAACTCTACTTAAAGAAATGGAGAGAGGCCGGGAAATTAGAATACCTTCCTGATGGAGATGTCTCTTACGTTAATAACCCTCAGATTGAATCTGGATATTTCATTAGAAACCTAAAGAATCTTTTTACAGAAAAAACTCATTCGGTACTGAAAAACACACTAAGCACGAACCCCCCAAACATCCAAATTATAGGGTGCAGTAGTGTTATGAGTTCTTGTCAGTATGTAAGAAAAGTGGTAAGCGAATTGAGTGACTTTGAGAAAAATCAAACCGTAATCGTTGTACCAGATGCCAGTTCTCTTCCTGTGCTATTGCAAACTCTTCCTTATGAAGAGGAAGGATACAATGTGACTATGGGGCTTAGTTTACGCGAGACCCCTATATTTCCGTTTTTGTCGTTAGTGAACCGAATGATAACTCGGGGGGGTCGTAGTTGGAAATTTGAGGATTTAATGTCGATTTCGTCGCAACAATTAGTTGTAGAATGTGCTGATAATGATGAATTTAAATCTGACTCTACAAGTACGTTACACAGACTAGCAAATGAGCATGCTGTTTGGGTCAGCCCTATGCTTTTAAAGAATAGTTCTAAAGGTCCGTTTTCTGATTTTATTTCTAAGCTAGAGCCTCTTAAAACTAAAGATGCTAGGGAATTTTTGATGGCATTTGGGGTTTGGTCTCAAAACATAGATGAAAGTCTGGAAAACAGCAATAATCCTTGGGTAAAAGCTGGATGGAAAAGCGTGAGGCGGGTTATAGGAGTGATCGGAAGATTACAGGATGAATACGCACCCTGCGAAACGGCTGAAGACGTGAGGATGTTAATGCAGAAGCTTTTGAGTGTGGAGAAGGTCAACCTCATCGGAGAGCCTGCGAAAGGGATACAAGTAATGGGACTTACTGAGACTCGAGCTTTAGATTACGATAGAGTTCTTGTTCTAGATTGCAACGAAGGACTGTTGCCTAAACACGAAATCATTGACAGCTATATTCCTGGAGACCTGAAAAACGCGCTAGGGATGCCAGGAAGGCACGAAAGAGAGGCGGCATTTGCATATAGTTTGTATCGCCTTTTGAATAGATCCTCCGAGGTTCATTTACTACATAGAACTAGTGGTAAAGAGGGTGCCGAAGTGAGCAGATATGTATATCAATTTCTTAACTCATTCAAACCTGTATTAAATGAAGAAGGCGAGTTCTGTACGCTTCCTATTGAGCAGTTAAAACTAAATATGTTGATCAAAGGTGAAAGGCCTGACATCCCTGCTCTTCACCTCACTGATAAAATGAGAGAGCGATTAAATGATTGGACTGTGAATGGAATGTCCCCATCTGCTCTGAATAAAATGCTCTCGTGTGAACGAAACTTCACATATAGATATTTACTGAAACTATCTGAGCCATTTGATCTAGAAGAAAGTATGCAGAGCAGCACTATAGGATCAATTGTTCACCAAGTTTTTGAAGAAGGGCTATACTCTGCGCTAAACACAACTTTACAAAAGCATCACATTGAGTCAATCCTGAATAACTTAAATGAACTGCTAGACAATGCTGTGAAAGAACATTATAAATCTGGCATTTCAAACCTGGGGGAGAACTTCTTGCTTCTTAGATCTGCAAAAACCACAATTCAGAAACTATTAAAAAAAGAGTTGGAAGAATTAGAGTCTTCCAAAGAGGGTGATATCGTAATTACTGGTTTGGAAAAATCATTAGACGCTACATACAGCTTAAAAGATGGAAGTAAGATTAAATTTCATGGACTTGCTGATAGAATAGAGTCCATTGACGGAATCACACGTGTTGTCGATTACAAAACAGGAATCACGAAGCAAGGAGATCTAAACCTAAAGAAGGATTGGAATTTAGAGGGAAGTAAATTAGATAAAGGAAAAGCAAGCAAGGCGTTACAGTTGCTAGTGTATTGCGCAATGATTTTGAATAGGGATAATTCTATTGTTAAGGCTAGCATACGGTCAGGGAGAAATGCCCGATCAGGAATGTTAAATTTAACCATTGATAAAAGGACAGAAATAAATTCCGAAGATGTTAAAATGTTGATAGAATGGATAGGAGGGCGACTAGATAAATTACGTGAAAAAGATGTTCAGTTTTCACATAACGAAGACTCACATTACTGCGAATATTGCGTAGTATTAGACCCACCTATTAAATCGTTTTAACCTATGAGTACGAAGGATTCGAATACGCATCACAAGGTTTTAATAATAACTTATTACTGGCCACCATCAGGTGGTGCGGGTGTACAGCGTTGGTTAAAATTTTCGAAATACCTGAAAGAATTCGGTTGGGAGCCTGTTATTTACACTCCCGAAAACCCCGACGCTCCAATTGTTGATGATAGTTTAATGCAAGATGTGCCCGACGGAATTACAGTATTAAAATTGCCGATTTTTGAACCCTCTAGGGTTGTGAATATATTAGGAGGTGGGAAATCGACAGGACGTACAGGTGCGGCGAAAAGTGTAGAGGGGAAGAAATCTTTTATAGAAGAAATTTCTCGTTGGATAAGGGGGAATATTTTTGTTCCAGATGCAAGAGTCGCTTGGGTGAGACCGTCTTCTCGATTCTTGAAGTCATGGCTACGAGAAAACCATGTAGATGCAATTATCTCAACCGGCCCACCTCATAGTATGCATCTAATAGGATTAAGGGTAAAAAAAGCCTTTCCAAATATTAAATGGATAACAGACTTTAGGGATCCTTGGTCTGATATGGACTACCTCGACGAATTCAAGATGGGTTCCAGAGCTATTAAGAAATTAGTCCAAATGGAAAAAGAAGTGATTCGTTTTTCAGATCACGTAATCATAAATTCTCCTTCGGTGGCAAAGACTCTCCTAGGGTCTGACAATCATTCGAAATCCACATTAATCCCCAACGGGTGGGATGAGGATGACTTTAAGTTAAAGAGCTCGAGTGACGACTCTGACTCGATGGGGACATTTAAACTAGGACATTTCGGGGCTCTTTATGGGTCAAGGAACGCTCCCGGTCTTTGGAGGGCTGTCGAAAGATGGAACAACACTGAGGAAATAAAAGTGAAAATATCACTCGTAGGAACGGTTGGGGATGAGATAAAAAATAACATTCAGGATAACATCTCAATCGAATTAGTTGGAGGTATGGGGCACGCAGAAGCTGTGAAGGAAATGATGAAATGTGATGGCCTTCTTTTAGTCCAAAACGATACCGACCCAGCCCGAAAGTGCACCCCCGGAAAACTTTATGAATATCTCGCCTGCGAAAAACCTATCCTATCTGTCTGCAACAGTCCTAGTGATTTAGCGACACGACTTAACGAGTGGGGCTTACCATTTTGCGACCATAACGATGAAGAAGCCGCTTATGAAATGCTTCGACAAATAACATCACGAGAAGGGAGAAAAATAATCGATGCATCACCTTTCGAAAGACGTGCATTAACAGAGACATTATCCAGTCTCCTTAATAAACTAATTGCTGATTAGCGAGCAGGAGTTACTCCGTTACTCGTAGCCAGTCTTGGGTTCTAAATACGAACCAGATATATCCTCTTACTTTTAACACGTCGGTATTACCGTCTTCAAACCACATTTCGCAATCGTAGATAGATCCTTTTTTCGGGTCGCAAATAGTGCCTTCTTCCCATTCTTGAGATTCGCCATCAGCAAGCACCATGTTCCTTACGATTTCCATTCCTAGGGTACGTTGGTCTTTTCTATCGTCATCACATTTGTCACAATGTGGGTCTTGATCCTCATCTGGCAAACGAAACAGCTCGACGATATTTCCAAAAAACTGACCGTCTCGCTCAGTAATTTCAACTATACTTTTAATTCGACCAGTCTCATCGTCAATAGTTTTCCAGTGACCCTCAATTGAGGTTTGGGCTATAGAAAAAATAGAAACTAGGAAAAGAGATCCTAAGAGTAAAATGTGTTTTGATTGAATCATGTCGCTAATTACGTTGATTTTGAGCCAGATTGCAAGTGACTTTTTGCTTCATTACGAGCTTTGTGAACACTGACATTAAATTCGAAGCCTAGTAAAAGGACTGAGCTATTCGCATTAATCCAAACTAATAAGAGCAAAAATGTCCCTAAAGATCCATAAAGTCTATTATAACTATCCAAATACGTGATAAAAGATCCAAAACCGACAGATAATAGAACTATTAGAATTGTAGTCATTGTCGCTCCAGGAGTAATAGTTCGCCACTTATCACGCTCTGGATTCCCAAAATGATATAGTATTGAAACGGAGAAATACACTAGAATTAACGATAGGGTCCAACGTGCTACGTTAAGCCAAGGCACTAATTCTCCGGGCAACCATCCATTATTAGAAAGCCAGGTCAAGCCCTGTCCACTAAAGCCTATTAAGAGGACCGAGAGCCCTAGCATAGCTACTAAAATCACAAGGAGTACTAACGAAATCAAATAGTAAACTAAGGCGCTTCCCTTTTTTTCAAGAAGATAGCTCGCGTTAAATCCGGTTAGAATAGCGTTGACACTACTAGACGCGTATACTACTGTTAGTACGAACCCTATCGATAAAATCGAAGCATGGCTCTTTTCGAGAAGGTCACTTACCGTTAGTTCGAAAAGAGAAACCGTCTCTCCGGGGAAAAACAAAAGCAAGGCGTCCATAACTGCATTCGTGTCTAATGGAGTATGAGGTAAAATACTCAATAGCAAAATCATCGCAGGGAAGAACGCAAGCAAAAGTCTGTACGAAATTGAAGCTGCCCTAATAGAGACAGACCCATTAATGAGCCCTAGTCCGAAAAACCTCAAAACATCATACAAAGTCATTCCTTCGACTCCCCAGGGAGTAATCTTTCTCAAAAACGATTGTGTATGCTTGATTAGGGGTCTTGATTTTAACCAAACCACGATTTTGGGCGCTTTTTTTGTTTCAGAATTACGAGACATGGGGTGTACTCTTTAAACTCAAGTCCAAACTTTTAACTGAGTGCGTCATATACCCCATACTCACGAAATCTACTCCCGCTTCACCATATCCTCTAACGTTATCTGGCGTTATCCCTCCCGAAGCTTCGAGAGTTACAAGATGGCCGTATTTTTCAACGGCTTCCCCTACTTTTTCCGGGCTGAAATTGTCAAGTAAAATCCTTTCTATTTCAATCCCCGCTTTTTCCGAACCCGCAATAGCATCTTCTATTTCTTGAAACGAGCGAGTTTCAATTACGAGCGGTAGCTTTTGTAAGTTCGGATCTCTAGCGCCTAAATATTGAGCCACCGTAACAATCGCCTCCCCCATATTTCCAGCATAATCAACATGATTATCCTTAAGTAATATCATATCGTAGAGACCCATTCTATGATTTACACCTCCACCAATTTTAACGGCCCACTTTTCAAAAGCTCGCAAACCAGGAGTAGTTTTTCTCGTATCTAACACCTTAGTCGGTGTTCCTTCAAGGGACTTTACAACTTGAGCTGTGCGAGTAGCAATGCCACTCATTCTCTGCATAAAGTTCAGCGCAAGACGCTCGCTAGTTAAAATACTTCTCGCTGGCCCTTCAAGCTCAATCACAACATCACCGAAAACAACGCTGTCACCATCATCTTTAATAGCCTTAAAACTAACACTATCATCGAATTGCCTAAAGACTTCCTTTGCAACATCCACACCGGCCACTACACCCTCTTCCTTAGCAAGGATAAATCCTTTTTGTGCCAAACCCTTAGGTACACTTGACTCCGATGTAACATCCCCATCCCCTAAATCTTCTTTCAGAGCTAATGCGATAAAAGCTCTCATTTCGTCGTTCATCATAGTGCGAATATAATACCCTACAAACCTTAACTTCACCACGTGCAGATATCAATTATAGCAACGGGCAAGACAAACTCGGTTTGGATTAAATCCGGAATAGAAGAATACGCAAAAAGGATGAGTAGATACGGGAGATTTGCCTTTGTCGAAACCCCTAATCTTAAAAGCAAATTCGCTAAAGCTGATGCGAAAAGAGTTATGAAAGAAGAAGCTGTCTACCAAGAAAAGCAGCTTGAAAGTGTCGATTACCTAATCCTTCTAGATGAACACGGCAGGGTTTACGACTCAATGGGATTTGCGAAACACCTTGAAAAACTTCAAGTCCGTGGATTAAAACACGTAGCGTTTTTAATAGGAGGACCGTATGGGTTTGATCCAAGCATTAGAGCGAAAGCAAAAGAAACTTGGGCGCTAGGGCCACTTACATTTCCACATCAACTAATACGGATTTTTGCAGTAGAGCAAATATATCGCGCGCATACAATCCTCAAAGGAGAACCATACCACCACCCATAAAAGTAAATCGACTTAGAATTTTACTGAGCTAAAATCGTAACGTGATTGTTTAGCACTTCAACCGTTCCTCCTTTAACCTCAAAAGTCAACTCCTCATTTGCAGTTTTCACTACAATTTCACCAAGTCTTAGGGTCGTAACTAAGGGAGCGTGATTGCTCAAAATTCCTAGACTACCATCTGTTCCTGGAATACCCACATAAGTGGCTTCTCCTTCGAAAAGCTGTTTATCTGGTGTGAGAATATCTAGAGTCATGATCTTAGGTCTTACGCTTCAGCAAGCATTTTCTCTCCTGCAGCGATAACTTCCTCGATGTTTCCTTTGAGGTTGAATGCTGCTTCAGGGTACTGATCTAAATCACCGTTTAGAATCATATTGAATCCTTTGATCGTTTCCTCGATAGGGACTAATACCCCGTCAATACCCGTAAACTGTGTAGCAACGTGGAAAGGTTGAGATAAGAAACGACTGATACGTCTAGCGCGGTTTACAGCTTGCTTATCTTCTTCCGAAAGCTCATCCATTCCGAGAATAGCGATAATGTCTTGAAGCTCTTTGTATCTCTGAAGAATCTCCTTTACGTTCTCTGCACACTCATAGTGCTCTTTACCGATAATATCTGGGTTAAGAATACGAGATGTAGAATCGAGAGGATCTACCGCTGGGTAAATTCCAAGAGATGCAATTTTACGAGAAAGTACAGTTGTCGCGTCAAGGTGAGCGAAAGTCGTAGCAGGAGCTGGATCTGTCAAATCATCCGCAGGTACGTAAACCGCTTGTACAGATGTAATAGAACCACGCTTTGTAGAACTAATTCGTTCTTGCATAACCCCCATCTCAGAAGCAAGTGTCGGTTGGTAACCTACAGCCGAAGGCATACGACCTAGAAGAGCTGACACCTCTGATCCAGCTTGAGTAAAGCGGAAAATGTTATCGATAAAGAATAAGATATCACGTCCACCTGTCTCCTCGTCTCCATCACGGAAGTACTCAGCAACAGTAAGTCCAGAAAGAGCTACACGAGCACGGGCTCCAGGAGGCTCATTCATCTGGCCAAACACGAGTGTCGCTTGAGACTTCTCTAATTCTTTCTTGTCAACCTTACTTAGGTCCCATCCTCCAGCTTCCATACTTTCAACGAAAGCATCTCCATACTTAATTACACCTGACTCGATCATCTCACGAAGTAGATCGTTTCCTTCACGTGTACGCTCACCCACACCAGCAAAAACTGAGATACCCTCGTACCCTTTCGCGATGTTGTTAATGAGCTCCATGATAAGTACAGTCTTACCTACACCAGCTCCACCGAATAGACCAATTTTTCCACCCTTTGAATACGGCTCAATCAAATCGATGACCTTAATTCCAGTGAAAAGAACTTCCGTAGAAGTACTTAGATCTTCAAAACGAGGTGCGCTCTGGTGGATGTTACGTCCATTCTCCATAGACACATCACCAATACCATCAATAGCATCTCCTACCACGTTGAAAAGACGACCTTTAATCGCTTCTCCTGTAGGCATCTGAATACCTGTACCCGTTGCCGTTACTTTCATTCCACGGCTTAGACCTTCAGTGGCATCCATAGAAATGGCACGAATTGTGTCTTCTCCGATATGCTTTTGGGTTTCTAAAATCAATTTAGTCCCATCACCGTCGACCACAAGGGCGTCAAGAATGTTTGGTAATTCAACTCCTTCAGGGAAACGGACATCTACAACTGGTCCGATAACTTGTGAAACAACTCCTTGCTGTATTGACATGATATTGTGTCTGGCTTATATAATCGAGTGCAAAAATACAACACGCGCTGCGAATTTGTTTGCCGAATTCGCAATACTTTAAGCATAACTTTACAACCTTGAAAGTTCATCACCTAGATAACGGATTTAGCTCTGAGAAACCTATTGTTTTGACAATAGGGACATTTGATGGTGTTCATGCTGGTCATCGCTCTGTTATCAGTGTTTTAGCTGAAAAAGCTGAATTAATAGGAGGTGAAACTGCTTTGTTAACGTTCGATCCTCATCCTAGGATGGTGCTTTATCCAGAAAATCACGGACTGAAATTATTAAACACAATTGAAGAAAAAAGATCATTATTAGCTAATGCCGGACTTGATAATTTAATAATCGCTCATTTTGATCTCGATTTAGCTCGATTAACACCGTTAGAATATGTGCGAGGACTTTTAGCCGAGGGTATTAAGCCTAAGGAAGTAGTTATTGGGGATGATCATAGGTTTGGCCGAAACCGCGAAGGAGCGTTTGATGATTTGCATGAAATGGGAGTAATGTTTGGATTCGGTGTTACAGCTCTCGATGCTAAGCACGTGAAAGCAGTTAGGGTGAGCTCAACTAAAGTACGAGGAGCCATTGAGGAGGGTAATGTAAGATTTGCTGGGGAGTTGCTCGGTCGGCCTTTCCCACTTTCTGGCGTTGTTGTTAAAGGAGACCAAATCGGAAGAACCCTCGGCTTTCCCACTGCGAACATTGAATTAAAGGATGAATTGAAGATTGTGCCAGGGAATGGAGCTTATGCTGTTTGGGGTAGGGTAGAAGGAAAAGAATGGATGGCCGGAATGCTTAATATTGGGAAAAGGCCTACCCTAAATTCGATAAAAAGTACTATTGAATTACATTTCATTGGGTACGAAGGCGATTGTTATGGGAAAACCATTGACGTTAGATTCATTGATAAATTGCGCAATGAAAAGAAATTTTCAAGCGTTAATGAGCTGAGTGCGGCTTTGAAAAAGGATAAAATAACAACGTTGGACATCCTCGATAAATCTAAGCGCCCAGAACTTTGAGAGCATTAATTTTCATATTCTTATTTTCGATCTTCGGGACGGATATTAATGTCTCGGCACAAGTTCCAACACCTGTTTATGAGTCTATCCAAGGCGCCATCATAGCTAGTAATAATGGACTATCTATTGAGAGACTCGATCTAACTCGACAGAAATTAACAACTGTCCCCATAGAAATTAGAGGCTTCACAGACCTTAGAGAACTTAATCTAAACAAAAATCGTCTTGTGGAACTTCCAGATTGGATGAATGAACTAACTGATATGGAGGTTTTTTCAGCAGAACGAAATAAATTAGACACATTTCCTGAATTTATTTTAAGTTGGAATCACCTTAGACTATTGTACTTAGGTGATAACTTAATTCCTGCTATCCCTATAAATATTGATCGCCTAGAGAATTTAGAATGGCTCGGTCTTTGGTCTAATTTGATTCGAATATTTCCCGCTTCTTTAAGTGATATGTCCAATCTTCAAACACTAGATTTGCTCTATAATGACATGACTTATTTAGAACAAACCTGGTTGAGGGAGCTTCTACCTAGCGTCTTACTTGAAATGTCTGACCCATGTAATTGTAAGTTCGATGAGTCGGGTAATTAAGAATAAACGCCCGCTTAGGATAGTTTTGACTGGAGTAGAAAATTCCGGAAAATCCTCTTTAATTAAACCATTAGCCGAAAGGTTTAACTGGCCATACATTCTAGAGCTTTGCAGAGAAAATGAAGACGTCCTGAATGGAAAAGAAACATTCGACACATTACTCAGCTTGCAAAAGCTGAACGAAAGCCGTGTTAAAGACCTAATGGAAAACACGAAATCATTAGGCATTTTTTGTGATACGGGGTCCATCGTTCTAGATTTTTGGTCTGAATCAGTGTTTGGAAAAAGGGTCTCTACCCATGACCAACAAATTACTGATACGAAAGTTGATTTATACCTCCTGTGTGAAACAATTGAGAAATGGGAGGCAGATCCTATCCGATTAATTCCTGATTATGATAAACGACTTGAAATGAATGACCGGTTTCGAAGACGACTAGACGAGCTGAATCTTCCCTATATCGAGGTCCCTGTTAAACCCATTTTAGAACGAGTAGATTTAATTGAGAACGAAATAAAAAATCGTTTTAATGTATAAACTTGCTGAAGCAATAGCGGTACTTCTGTCACTCGCTTATACGTGGATGTACTTAAAGGGGTATTTACCTGAGGGCTACATCCCTGCCGGAATTGGTGCTGGGATTTTCGCTATTCTTTGTTGGACAAAAAAAATCTATGCCGAAAGTGCTCTCCAGTTATTCTATATCGGAATGGCTGCTTACGGATTTTACATAGTCTCTGATCCTGGAAGTGGTGAGGTTTGGACTATATCAACACATCTTCTTTGGCTACTCGCAGCCACAATAGGCACTCTACTTTTAGGTACTTTTCTTAAATTACACACAGACGCATCTATGCCTTATTTGGATGCATTTACAACTGTTTTCAGCGTCATCGCCACTTGGATGATGATTCATCTTGTCCATGAAAACTGGCTCTATTGGATCATAATAGACGCCGTTTCTATATATCTATACGCGAAAAGAGGACTTAAGCTAGGCTCAGTCCTCTTTGCAGTTTATCTATTGCTCGCCCTAGACGGGTATTTCGATGCAATAAGTATTTTCTAGTATTCCTTAGCGAATAATGAACTTCACAGGAATTGTGTATTGAACACTAACGCTTTTTCCACGCTGTTGACCTGGGTCGAAACGAGGTAGTGTTTCTACCACACGCTTAGCTTCTTTGTCCAAACGAGGGTCTACTTCTCTCAAAATTTTCACGTCCTTTACGTACCCGTCTCTTCCGACAACGAAATAAACGAACACAGTACCTTGTATACCTGACTCCTTAGCAATTGATGGATACTTTGTGTTCTTAGAAACGTACTTGATGATTTCCATCTGAGTGCACTGATGTCTTTCATCTCCACGCATGCTTTTGCAGTGTGCCAGAGCTGGCATGTTCTCTACAATCATAAACGGTGTATCATCGTCAACATCATCATCGTCATCAATGATTTCGATTTCAGTATCCTCATCTAGCTCGATATCTTCAATTTCTAGCTCGATTTCAATTTCTTCATCATCATCAATAATCTCAATTACAGTAGTCTGTTGAGGTGGTGGTGGTGGTGGTGGTGGTGTGACCACGTTTACAGGAATCTCCTCATCTTCGAGAAGATCTGCATTAAAATTTATGGCTTGGCGAATCACTACATCGTAGCTAGTCCAAGATAGCGCAACTAAAATCAAGGCGAGAGAGGCAATAAAACCAAGTGCTCGCCATGTAGAGCGCTTATTTTCTAAATCTGCTTTGGGTGTCTTCCTGCTAATCATATTGAAGATTTTCTAGGGTTCGAAATTAATGCATCTTGGGGGATTTGGCCTGGAAAAACGCCATACAGTCCTCGAAAAGATAATATTCCGATTGCAGAACCTGCGCAATCAGCTACTATATCGAGAAATTCTGCCGATCTTCCTAACATCCACTCTCCTTGAATAAGCTCAAGTATTGTGCCAAATAGCGTTGTACTAATGATAATTAACACTATTAACATACTCTTATTGTCGTGCAAAAACCTCTGTTTTGATAATGCTATGGATAAGGAGAGTGATAAAAGTGCAAATGAAAGTGCGTGCACAACCTTATCTAATTTGTATGTAGACCACCAAGAAGAAGAGTCAATATCTGATCCAGGAAGCAAATGAAGAGCCATAACTAAAATCGCAACTAAAAAGAGCGGTGTTAGAATTCGTGGGGTTCTTGCTACTGAGTAAATAGACAAAATTTAAGAGTTTATTAACCTATTGACGCTTCGTAAGCTGCAGCATCCATTAGCGCCTCAACTTCAGACGGGTTCGAAAGCTTTACTTTAATAATCCANNTCTTCTAATGCCTCATTGAATTCCATTACTTCGCCTGAAACTGGAAGCATTAAGTCACTCACTGTTTTCACAGCTTCAATCGTTCCGAAAACCTCCTCTGCATCAAGTTCTTCTCCCTCTGTTTCTACCTCTACAAAAACAATATCGCCTAGCTCGCTTTGAGCGTAATCGGTCACTCCTACAGTTGCTATGTCGCCATCAACTTTCACCCACTCGTGGTCCGTGGTGTATCGTAAATCAGAAGGAACGTTCATAGCTTGTATAATTATTTCTCGCGAAAGTACTCTATTGAGTGAGGTTAAAACGAATTGCCACTCCAGAATTAATATTTGAAGTGTTAAACGATGTCGAGATCTTCGCTTTTGTGACCTGTTGATCGTAGAAAGCACGTAAGGTCACCTTATCGCTAATCTCAAGGTCTCCCGATATCTTAATCGAAATCAACGTCTGGCCAGCTGTAACCTGGTTCTGTCGTTCAACCATCTTTCGAATTACTGTACTGTTATCTCGAATGTTAATGTCACAACGGATTAAGAAATCTGTCTCCTTAAACATCTTGATAGGGAGCTTTCCGTATGTCTTAAGGAATGGGTTTCTAACGTCGGCAAATTTGTATCCCACCCCGATCACGATTCCTTTACTCTTCGTCTCTGTAATTTGGTAATTAGAAAGACCAAAACTCACATTCCTGTCTCTAGTAATCTCCACCTTGACTTGCGGCTCATTATCAGAAGCCGTTTTTATGGTCATGTCCAAACCGATAAGCGGCGAAAGCTGCTCCGTAATGCTCACAGTATTAAACTGACGCTCAGAAATGTAGTTCGCATAATCTCCGTTATCCACCGAGGTAGGGAGATCGTTTGCATCATGGGTGTACTGAAGATTAGTCGTGTACGAAGTGCTCATCGTTGAGCGGTAAGTGTGAGAAAGATTAAACCTTCTGAAGGTCTTCTTGAGAGAAGGGATTTTGCTCAAACCGTCGTAAGTGACCCTCCAGTTAGGAGCGACAGGTGCCTTCATCACATCTAATGAAATGATGTTCGGGTCTAGTCCTAAATATGCGCTTAAAAACGCGGGGATTGCCACGTCTTGTGAGGTAGGCCCCCACCCTTGGTAATATCCGGTGGGGTTAGGGTCGTCAACGTTAAAAGTCTCGTCGTTTAGGCGCGATGAGATTACTAATCTATTGAGTAATAAATCAGACCAAACCTCAGAATTATACTCCTCGTCGTCATCCATAAACGCTGTAGGCCAAGACATCACGGTCGCAGTAAAATTGCCTGTTTCGTTTGGCGATTCATAAATCCAATCCTCGGATAGTTCGTCATATCTGAAGAAACTCTGTTGGTTGCGAGAAGTCGATCTGTTTGCAGTAAGCTCAATCTTAAAGTGCTTAATCGGCTCAATATTCATGCGAATATTGAAGTTCTCAGTAAAACTCTCAGTGTATTGCTGATTAAGGTATGGTTGTTGAACTAGCCAACCTTGTTCAGCCGCATTAATAGCGAAATCCGAAGTTCTATCTCCGTAAAGATCTGTGTTTTGGTGTCCAACTAGGAATAAAATACCCGGAGCTTTAAGATCGTCATCTAGTCCGCCCCAACGACTTGTTTGTCCGTAACCAGGCAATAATATTCCCTCGTTCCTTGAGAAAGTACCGCTGATATTTTGAACCCCCATTACGAATCTTAAAATATGCTCGATAGGATTAATCTCGATTTTCTCCTTCTCTTCTTCGATAATCTCACCAAACCCGTCTCTCCTCTCATTACTAACATTTCTATTGCTCGGTCGCTTAGGTCGCTTGTTATTAATCTCCTTCAAGTAAGGGACCTTATTATATAGCTTCACGAAATTCGCTTGACCGTTTAAGCTCAAGTTTCGTGAGTTTTGGATAGTCGCTCCTAAAGTATCCTGAGCGAAAGGTGCTCTATCCCAACGGAATGAACTTTGGTACCTAGCATCACCGGTAATAAACTCCATTAACGGAATTTTATCGAATGGTAATTTATACGACCCATTCACATTGTGGTTATACGTCGTCACCTCACCAGCCCCAAGTAAATTCGTCCTCACCGTGTCTCTATAATGATCGTAATCGTCAGCACCTACAACAGGGATTACACCTGCAGGTTCACCCACTAGCGCAGATGCTTGCCCCGTGTAATCGAATTTCAACGCTTGAGTAAGGTCGTACTTAACGGAATAATTACGCGACCACTGCCAAGACTTAAGAACCTGAGTTTGAATAAGTAGCGTCGTCTCCACTCCCAGCAAATCAGCCGTGTTATTGCGCACGCGACTCGTCTCATAAACCCTATCCATTTGGGTATTCATTGAAACCTGCTTCGGAAGAAGGTAGAAATTAAAATCCTTCAGCCATTTCAGCATTTCACTCTCGCGTATTAGCTTGATTTTAGAGAAAGGCTTATGCTGTTTGGGTCTGTTCTGCCAGCTATAAGCCAAACCTCCCCTATGCTCTCTATTAAGCTGAAATTCAGTATTAATATCCCTTCTATACAGCTCGTTAAAACTGTAATTAGCCGTGAAATTACTGATCTTCAAGAACGAGAATGGTCCTGACGACCCCGATCCTCCTCTACCTCCAGAACCTCCTCTACCGCCTCCGCGACTATTCGTCATCGCTCCCCTACCACCCATTCCTTCACGCATAGATGTTACGTCATCCGTAGATTCATTTCTATCTCGATTATTCCTATCACTTGCTCCCCCACCCGACCCGAACTGGGGATTAAATTTAATACTAGCGAAGTTTATGCTCCTTAAACGATCTACTTCCTGAGTTTTATCAAGACGTTCAGGCGATAATTCTAGATCTTCTAACTCTATATCAGGTGAAAGAGGATCGTATTGTGGAGTGGTTACCTGCTCCGAATAGCCAATGTACATCGGCAATGAAAGCCCGAGCTTCTGTGGTAACAATTTCCCAAGTTGAATAGTTCCGTTAGCGTCAATTCCACGAATCGTCTCTCGAGAACGTTCCTGAACTCTTTGCTCAAGCCCGCCCCATCCTGGAGTCGACATATTTGCCGCCACACTGACGTTTCCAAGGTCGGCAAGTGTTGCATTAACACGAGCTACTGCAGCCCATCCCCCCTCTTCGTTAAAGTCGGCAAGTCTTAACTCATTAGCCCAAATCACAGCACACTTATTCAGCCCGTCATCAGACTCGCTAAATACATTCGAGTCCTTGTCCGGATTGCGAATTCCTATCATCACAGTAACGACATTCGCGAGGTTAGGATTTCCCTTCACAGACATCCTTGCGACACCGTCATACTCGGAATATTCTTGGAAAAGCGGTTGACCCGATGGTCTATTAATCTTCAGATTTTGCAATTTCTGTAGCTCAATGTCCATGTTATTCGTTATAGGCCAAATCAAATCTGCATCTCCTGTATACCACGGCGTAACCGTTAATGGAATCTCGTACTCGTAGTAGTTCGCATCGAAATCACTCCCTAATCGAACGAAAGCTGTCAAATCTTTATCGTTTAGGGTGGTTCCGTCCGGACCGGGCTCTGCATGGAAGTACATACGCATACGCTTGTACATTCTCATATCGTAGTTGATATTTCGGTACGCAGCTTTTGCGTCGCCGTCAACTAAATCACAGACCTCCATAGCTAACGACTGCTCGTTTAAACGACGTTGGTTTGCTGTAGCTACGTCAATTTCACGAATAATCCCAGGAGGAGTAACGTAAGCTACGGGCTCTCGGTTTCCATTCTCCTCGACATTGACAGCTGATATATTAAATGTGGTCGCAGATGGATCTTCAGGTTCGATTTCTTGTTCGCCGGCTAGTGAACCATCGTATTTACGCCATTCACCACGGACGAGCTCCATACGAGCGAATCGTAATGTAACAGGCTGACTCCAGCCCTTCATAAATACTCTCATAAATCGAATCGAACGGAAGTCCGAAATAGATCCGACTCTTTTTTCGTATTCCTTTACGGGGATTTTAAACTGATACCATTTAATCGGTTTCTGTTCGTTAGTGCTAGCGCTTTGGCTTAAAGTTTCAAAGACATCAGTTATATAGTTATTCCCCACATTCGCCTCGCCCAAATCTGAAGGCCTCATAGAGACCTTATACTGATAATAACTCTCGATAGTACCCAACGTTATGTCCTGATTAATATCCTCACTGTTAGGGATAGTAGTAGAGGTGATGGGATATCCATCGGGAGAGTCGGTATTCGAATTCCCTTCGTAAAGACTGAAATGCTTATACCTATCGATGATGTTTTCTTCTAAAGCCTGAGAAGTGGGATTTCTGAAATACCTGAAATCATCTCCCGAAGGGTCGTTTTCGAGATTCGTCATCGCCTCAGGAGATAGAACTCCGGACTCTTCAACATCTAGTAGCCAATCCGCAAAGAACTGCCTCTCCATACTCGAGTTCATTCCGTCGAGGCCTACATCTTGCATTGCGTAATTCCCTGACGAATTGTCGAACGCGTTAACTACGTTAAAAGTGGAAGGGTCCGGGTAAATCGCCCAAGAACTCGTATCTGTCGGAAGATCTAAATTCGTTTCAGAAGGTAGACCATTTTCAAATTCGAGCTGACTATCATTCAGAATGTCCTCCGATACATTTCCGATATTGAAATACAAATCTCCACCTGTAGAATTATCTGAATCTTCATTAAAAGGATCCATTATCCAAAACTGGATGTATTCAATATTAGCAGATTCGAAATCCGTAGTGGTAAGCGCCCTCTGAATCCCTGCCCAACGACTAGATGGGTCTTCCAACCCTCCATCTTCGTTAAGTCCCGCAGAATATCCAGAAGCTCCGTCGGGTAATTCGTAGTTGTAAGGGCCTCTTTCACTAGGCCAGTACGATAAATCAAAAGTCGGTATATTCCTCGGTGTTCCCGGTTGATAATCTCGGTTAGGGAAAATTTCCTGTTCGAGAATTTGTCTCATTCTGTGATCCTGTCGCACTTCGTCCGAAACTTGACCGTCTGACAATCCACTGCCTGAATAAAATGACGGATCAATGGTGTACCATGAAAGAGCCGCCCTGTTATATCCATAAAGTAAGGAATCCTCAATTGCAGATTCCGGAAAAAGTTCGTTTTGAAGTTTGGGTGTAGAGGCAAGGAACCATCTCGATACTGAACGAATGTCTATGGTAGATTGCGACCCTTCGAAATCGTCAATGTATGCGTTACCTTCATCACCGATAGCTCTACTATGCCCTGGGATAAGGTAAGCACCCTCAGCACTAATATCTAAGGTTGAAGTTGCTGTAGTTTTGTAAAAAGGAAGCTTATCGACAAGTTCAGTTAGGAAACGAGATTCGGTTTGCCAAGTGAAATCTGTCCCCAGAATAGTGTTATTTACTGGCTCGTCACCAATATTGACTTTCTGAGTTAAAGGCCTCTCCCTCATATTTAAAAAAGTAGCTCCGATAGTAAAATCATCACTCGCCACATAATCGAACCTAGTACCTATAAGCGTCTTTGTTTGAATGTTAAAGAGTGAATTACTTTCAAGAGAAACTCGAATGGTTTGGCCTGATTCAAGAAGACCATCATTGATGATTCTAACGCGGCCCAAATTATAGTCCACCGTGTAGTCCCTATTCTCCACAAGCCTCACCCCTCCTGCAGTCACGGTCACCGAACCCTCAGGAACGTTAAGCGCATTGAGGGCAATTTCCGAGCTGCTTTGGGACTGAAATCTACCCTTGATGTGGTATCTGTTTAGAGACGGAATCTGCTGGGCCGCAGTCTTAGTTGAGTCGTAAAGGGGGTCGAATACAAGGGTCTGAATCAATGACTCCGCGAGGTTCGGATCCGAAACCCTATCGTTAATCATATTCCTCAAATTATCTCCGAAAGGCTCGACGGAAGGGAAGAAAATCCTACCGTTTTGGCTATTAATCGTACCTCCCTCTGTGGCGGCGTTGTCGATGTAATCGAAGACTCCGTCTGGGTTAGGCATGGTGTTGATGTCCATGCGGTCGAGGCCTAGTAATTGCAATAAAAGTGTCCCGTCTAGTGGTGAGCGTGGGATGTAGTTGAGGTCCACTCCCGTTGATGGGTCATTATACCAAACATCGAGCCTGAACTCTTCATTACTCACGCCGAAAGCTCTCATCGAGTAGACGTTCTTCATCATTCCTTCCCAAAGTGGTGAAGGGTCGCCATTGCTAAGGTTCAACTGAGTAATGCTCGATTTAAGCATTTTAAGAACGAGCGCGCCCATTGCTTCGTTAGTTCCGGACCCCGTTGTATATCCGTCCTGAGAAAGCGTTCCGACTTGATATGTATTACCATTCAGAGTGTACTCATATGCAACAGCGAGTACTTCGGCGTTGTTTAGAGATTGACGAAGTGAAATGAATCCGAGCTTAGAATTGTACGAAAACTCCGAAGCCATTAATTTCCTTGCATTTCCTACTCTCTCGTAGTGAACTCCTTGCTCGAAGCCCATATTCATGGCCACAATAGCTGCGTTAGCGCCCGAGAACGCCATCACCTCATCGTTATTTACTAGGTCTTCGAAAATGTCATTATTCGCGTTATTAGCCGCACGATTTGAGGTTGGAAAAGTTTCCGGACCATCTAAAAGTTGTGACATCGGAAGGTTTGACGACATATAATCTTCGTGTTCTCCGAGATCCGTTACCGCTATAATATTTCTTACGTCCTGCGTATTTGCTTGAGTATTTACAACCCAAACTTCGATTCTATTTATCGCCGCGCCAGAGTTAGGCACAGGAAGAGATCGCATAGCATTATCGTACTGATTACGGAAATATTGCGATAAGAAATAGTGACGGTTTGCTTCGTAATCGTCAGCTCGAATATTAAATTCTTGAGTCTGGGCTCCTCCCTCTACTTCGATCTCTTTACGCTCTCCCTTTTGTTGTGAAAGTACCGTAGAATTGTAAAGACGTCCCCATTGTGTTTCGAGCTTTAAACCGAACAAGCTTTGAGATCCCGTTATTAATGTCCCCTGAAGCGGGAGCGAAATATTTCCGGCCTCGATATTTTTGAGGATATCATCTTCTTCGCCTTGGAAACCGATGTTCATTTGGTTCTCGAAATCGAATAAGGACTCTGTGTTATACTGAGTGCCGAGCTCTATCTTATCTCCAATTTTACCCGAGATGTTTAATTGAATTCGTTGATCGAAATCGAAGGTTGTCACCCTTCGCTGTCGTTCTGGGATACGAGGGTTTTCCGTATTCGAACTATTAATTCCGAAAGTAAGCTCGGCCGTTCCTTGAGGAATAATTTCTATCTCACTCGTCCCGAACAGCATTTCGAACAGCTCGGAATCTATCTCTAGTTTCGGAGCAAATCCCCGACTCGCCTCATCATCTTCCTCTTGCAATTGATCCCAAAACTCAGATAGATTTCCCCTCATATCATAGTTGAGAAACTCGTCTAGCGAAAATAGCGATGCAGGGCGGAATTCTAGGGTGTCACCTACGGTTTGGGCTACAATATATTGACCTGTAATGGGGTCATAAACTACATTGTAATTAAAATTTGAAGGCCAGTCTAGGCTTATCCCCCCTGGGAATTCAACCGGATTGAAGGCGTCTTCCCCGCCATGAGGAAATGGCAAGTCTATAACCGTAGAGTCCACTAAAGATTGTGCCGTTATAGATAAACTGCACATAGCAGCCGCTAAAACAAATAAAATCGCTGTGCCTTTGATTTTCACCCTGTTCACTTGTTCTGTCTACTGTTCTGTTCTAGTTCAAAGCCCCTTTAACGCCTGTTTAATCAAGGCTTCCAGTGTGATATCACTGTCCGCCTTATCCAGAATTTTGTCGAGTACTTTCTCAACGCGATTCTTATCAAAACCTAAAGTCGCCAATGCACCTAACGCTTCAACCCGTACGGTATTGTGCGGCGAAGATATTTCTGAAATGCCTCCCCCTCCTCCAGTTTCAGCACCTACTTTATCCTGAAGATCAATAATTATCCTCTGAGCAGTCTTCGCGCCTATACCTTTCACCTGCTTCATAGAGTCAGCATCACCTGCTGCAATCACAGAAGTAGTTGTGGCCGGGTCCATGGCGGAAAGGATTAATCGGGCGGTGTTTGCTCCCACTCCACTTACTCCTATCAGAAGTAAAAACATCCTTCTCTCCTCAACAGTAGCAAACCCAAACAAAGTCTGCGCATCTTCTCGCACGACCATATGAATGTTGAGGAAAATACTCTCGTCATCCGAAAGAGCCTCAAATGTGGTCAAACTAATAGAGACCAAATAACCTACTCCTCCACATTCTATCACCACATGGGTTGGATGCTTTTCAATAAGCCTTCCGTTCAAATGATATATCATGCTTGGGATTTGTTTTGGGCATCTACAACAGCAAGTCTTACCATATCTACGATTTCCTTAGCAGAAGAACCCATCTGTAAAATATGAACCGACTTTTTCATTCCAAGAAGCACTGGTCCTTGAGCCTCGAGCCTTCCCATTTCTTTTAAAAGCTTGTACGAGATGTTTCCAGCCGATAGGTTAGGGAAAATCAAGGTGTTCACTTTACGTTGATTAAGGACTGAGAAGGGGAAACTCTCCGCGAGTAAGTCTTGGTTAATCGCATAATTCGCTTGAACCTCCCCGTCTACAATTAAATCTGGGTGATCTCTGTGAAGGATGCTTGCAGCTTTCGCCATCTTCTCTGCATCCTCTCCTTTAGAAGACCCGAAATTAGAGTAGCTTAATAATGCAATTCTAGGCACAATTCTTAATCGTCGCACCGCCTCCGCCATCAAGAGAGTAATATCTACAATTTCCTCTGCTGTCGGATTTACGTTTACAGTAGTATCGGCAAAAAACATCGGGCCTTGCTTCGTTTGCATAATATACATGCCCGCTACTTTCTTAACTCCGTCTGCCTTTCCTATCACTTGCAAAGCCGGTCTAATTACTTTCGGATAGTTTCGAGTAAGTCCGGAAACTAAAGCGTCCGCTTCTCCGGTTTCGACAAGCATTGCCCCGAAATAATTTCGTTGCCTCATAGCCCGTTCAGCCTCTATTGCGGTTAGACCATGGCGCATTCTCTTTTCGTGGAGAAGCTTACCATATACCTTCCTTTTCTCGGCCTCGTCTTCGCTTCTTGGATCTATTATCGTCGCTGAACTTAGTTCTAGATTGTTTTCTTCGATCAGTTTTTCAATCTTCGGCCTTCTTCCAATTAATATGGGATGGGCGATGCCCTCAATTACTGTTTGCTCTGCAGCTTTAAGAACTTTGTAATGCTCTGCTTCAGCAAAGACAACTCTCTTAGGATTTTTCGAAGCTCTATCGCTCAAAGAACGAGAGAAATTCGTTGCCTGTCCTAACCTCGTTAAGAGGGATAATTTGTAAGCATCCCAATCTTCGATGGTATGTCTTGCAACTCCTGAATCTATCGCCGCTTTTGCCACTGCAGGGGCAATTGCCGTAATTAATCTGTTGTCTAATGGCTTAGGGATAATTAATTGTCTTCCGAAAACTAAAGACTGCTCCTCGTACGCCTCACTCACCTCGTCTGGCACAGATTCTTTTGCCAAATCAGCAATTGCTCTAACAGCCGCCAACTTCATCTCGTCATTTATCGCAGTCGCTCTAACATCTAAAGCTCCACGAAAGATAAACGGAAAGCCCAGTACGTTATTTACCTGATTCGGATGATCACTTCTTCCTGTCGCCATGATAATATCCTTACGAGCGGCGATCGCCTCTGCGTATGGAATCTCTGGATTAGGATTCGCCAAAGCGAAAACGATAGGATCCTTCGCCATCCCTTTTATCATCTTACCATTCACAAGACCTCCCTTACTCAGACCTAAGAAAACATCGGCTTCCTTTAATGCGTGAGTAAGCGATGAATACTCAACTTTAGTCGCAAATCTTTGCTTCATCTCGTCAAGACCCTCTCTACTTAAATTTACGTGCCCACGACTATCGAATACAGATATGTTTTCTAGAGATAGTCCTAGTTGAATATATAGATCTAGACAAGACATCGCCGCTGCACCAGCACCACTCACCACAATTCTTACATCTTCAATGTTTTTCTCCGTCAGCTCTAAAGCATTCAGTAAAGCGGCAGATGAAATAATGGCCGTTCCGTGCTGATCATCGTGCATAACAGGAATATCTAATTCCTCCTTCAATCGTCTCTCGATTTCAAACGCTTCCGGCGCCTTGATGTCTTCCAGATTGATTCCACCAAACGTAGGAGCAATTGCCTTTACTGTAGCTACGAAAAGATCTACATCAGTTGCATCTACTTCGATATCGAAGACATCAATATCTGCAAACACTTTAAAGAGCACTCCTTTACCTTCCATAACTGGCTTACTTGCAGCAGGTCCGATATTTCCAAGCCCCAGAACCGCCGTGCCATTACTTATTACAGCAACTAAGTTCCCTTTAGCAGTGTATTTGTATACATCCTCAGGATTTTCAGCTATTGCAAGACAAGGATCTGCAACCCCAGGGCTATATGCTAAAGACAGGTCACGTTGTGAACTATAAGGTTTAGTCGGAATTACCTCAATCTTTCCCTTCCTACCCCTCGAATGATAATCAAGGGCTTCCTGTTTGTTTGGTGCCTGCATATCTACCTAAAATCCTATCGAATAACGATAAATCTCTCAGTATGTACAGTAATTCCATCAACTTCTAGTGTACAAAAACTAAGTCCTTGTGCAAATTCACTAGCTTCGATATTTACTCTTCCACTATAGACCAAACTTCCCACGCGCTTCATTTCCTTTCCAGTTACATCACGAAAAATCAACACCCCTACCTCGCCACTTCGAAGGTTAAACTCTATCCACCCCGACCCGTCTATTGGATTCGGATACACGGAAGTAATTGCCGATAATCCCTCGATTTCAATACCATCCTCAAGCCCTGAAGTTGCTGTAATGACATATGTAATCTGTTTACACAAAGCCAAAGTGTCAGTTTCTGCTGGATGAAAACAAAACTCCATAGTTGTCGTACCCACAACATCATGCGGGTAGTAATATCCAATGAATGTGTTATTAGTAACTCCAGGAGGAAGGGAGACAATTAGTGCTGAATTTGATGAAGACGCATCCGTTCCGAAGTTGTAGCATAGCGTACCCCAACAAAATTTCTCGTATGCACCTGCTACAGGATTTTCTTCCGTTGACTGAACATATGGATAGTTATAAGGCGAAACCGTATCAATGAAATTACGAGTGCACATAAGAATCATTTCTGAATCAGTTTCATTCACAACATCCCAATGAACTGATATTTCACCATAATGGAACTCATTCAATGTATCGAGTGCTGCGAAAATAGTATCGGCTGGAGCGAGTATTGTCTGTGAGAACGTGTTTCCTGCGGCTAAAATAAAAGTCGCTAAAACGAGGTTTTTGAGTTTGGTATAAAACATGGTTACGAAGGTAATACATCTACTATGACGAGAAAGCCGTTTCTTTGCAACACCTATATAGAAACATTGTATCATGAATAAATCTTACTTCAAGTGGATTAATAATGCGCAAAGCATTGTTATCACTATGTTTATTGTACTATTTACCGCATCTACAGCGAGCGCCCAAACCGTTCCTTCTGTAAAACTGAAGGACCTTACTGGTACCACAATTGACACCGGAGCCTTTGAAAATGACGGAAATCCCATCATAATTTGTTTTTGGGCTACTTGGTGTAGTCCTTGCAAGAGAGAATTAAATAATTACATGGACTATTATGCTGATTGGCAGGAAGAAACAGGTGTGAAAATCATTGCTGTGAGCATAGATGATAGTCGCTCTACGAACCGTGTAGGCCCTTATACAATGAGTTCTGGGTGGGAATATGAAATTCTACTTGATCCAGCCAAGGAATTCGCTCGCGCTATGCAAGTAATCAACGTTCCTCATACATTTCTTGTAAATGGAGAAGGGGAAATTGTTTGGACTCATAACAACTACGCAGAAGGGGACGAAGAGGAATTGTACGAGGAGCTGCTTAAGCTGGTAGACTAAACATCATGAGAAAATTAATACTATTAATTGCGCTTGGATTTCTATTGAGCGGGGTTTCGAATGCTCAAGAATCCGAGCCCGGTGTGATCACTGGTAACGTATCTGTTCTGTGGCAATCATATCAAGAAGATACACTTATTGGAGCGGTTGTGCCACCTTCTAAAACGGGGTTTAACTCATACGCAAATTTAATTTATACCCAGGGGAAGTTTTCTTCAGGTATTCGGTACGAGTCATATTTAAATAGTGTACTTGGATTTCCTGGAAGGTTTAAAGGGTCGGGTATAGGGTATCGTTACGCGAGATGGAGTGATCCAGAACACGGTGTAGATGTAACTATAGGTAATTTTTATGAGCAATTCGGGTCTGGCTTTACGTTAAGGTCATACGAAGCACGAAATCTAGGTCTCGACAACGCTCTTGATGGAGTTAGACTCATACTTAATCCTATCGAGGCTATTACCCTAAAGATGATTTACGGTAAACAACGACTTGACTTCGATGATGGGCTTATTAATGGAGATGGAGTCCTTAGAGGAGTTAGCGCTGAGGTGGACTTAAATGAGATAATCCCCGCATTAAAAGATTCTAAGCTGAAAATTATTCCTAACTACTCTTTTGTAAGTCGTTTTCAAGAAGGAGGAAATATCATCAAGGATACTTTAATTCTTGAACTTCCTGCTAACGTAGGTGCTTGGGATTACGGTACAACCATCCAATATGGAACATGGAAGGGTGGAGTAACTTATGCTACTAAAATCAATGACCCATCTGCTGATAATGGCTATATCTATAAAGAAGGTGGTGCACTCATGTACTTCCTTACAGGTAATGTAAAGGGTTTAAACTTCTTGTTTAAAAGGTCTACAACAGACAACATGAGCTTCCGAGCTGACCGAGACTTGCTACTATTCGACGCACCTGTTAATTTCATCCCTGCTATAACGAAAACACATACATACAACCTTGCTGCAACCCTGTATCCATATGCGACTGTTGTCAATGGTGAGTCCAGTGTTAGGGGAGAACTTTATTATAGACTTAAAAGGGGTTCTAAACTAGGAGGAAAGTATGGAACGAAAATGAGTTTGGCATATGCTACTTCGTATAGCTTAGACACGACAAACTTGGCTGGTGTTGATGGCATTGTAAATGGATATGAAAGAAATAGCTGGGGTTTCGGAGATTCTCTAAACGTAAGAGATATTAGCTTCGAGATTGAACGCAAGTTCTCTAAGACTTTCAAAGCGAAAGCTATGTACATGAACCTTCAATTCAACACTTTAGCAACTCCTGTAACGACTGATTATAAGGGGATTGTTTTTGCTGATATTTTCGTTCTTGAAACCCAAATCAAAACTGCTAGTCGCCAAAGCCTCCGCACGGAATTCCAAGCATTGCTAAGCGAGCAAGACAAAGGCGACTGGGCAACTGTCGTGGCGGAGTATACCTGGAGTCCACATTGGTTCGCCAGTGTAATGGATCAATACAACTTCGGAAATCCTGACGAGGCAAAGAGAGTCCACTACATATACGGATCCGCTGGGTATATAAACGGGTCGCATAGATTAAGTGTAGGATATGGAAAAAGGCGTGAAGGAATCTTCTGTGTAGGGGGAGTATGTAGAGCGGTTCCTGCATCAAATGGAGTCGAAATCACCTTTACCTCAAGCTTTTAACCCTTTTTATTTAATCTAAGTCACATTATTTACTATTTTTGCGATGCTATAATTTGGCAAAACCCTGATTTTGAAACCATTAAACCTGTTTAACATGAAGCACATTTACATGCTTTTCGCAGCTCTTACTATCGGTACGACTGCTCTTGCGCAACTTCCTGACGGATCTATCGCACCAGATTTCACTGCAACTGACATCAACGGTGTCGAGTGGAACCTTTACGACCTTCTTGATGAAGGAAACACTGTAATTCTTGATTTCTACGCTACTTGGTGTGGGCCTTGCTGGGACTACAAAGAAACTGGAATCTTAGAAGATCTTTGGTCAACATTCGGACCCGAAGGGACAGGAGACCTATACATTTTTTCTTTAGAGTCTGACGGATCAACTACTGCTGAAGATTTAGCTGGTACTGGCTCTAACACTCTTGGAGATTGGATTACTGGAACTCCATTTCCTATGTTCGATAACATGGAAAATGTATTTGATGAGTACACTAACACTTACTATCCTACTATATACACTGTTTGTCCTGACGGAGTAATGGGCTCTGATAGTACTATGCAGTACACACTCGTTGAGTCTGGACAAGCTTCTTTCGACGGACACGTTACTGCAGCATTCATGGACTGTGCTAACTCTATTACTGGAGCTGCACCAATAATGTCATACAACGGAGATACTTCTGCTTGTGGTGGTGGAGATTGGACTGGATCTACATCAGTTTATAACTTAGGTTCTGACGATGTAATTGCTATGACTTTCAACGTTGCTCTCAACGGAGCTGCTCAAGCAGACGTTATGTGGGAAGGCGTACTTTCTAACGGAGGGTCTGAGACTGTTGTTCTTGGGACATTTTCTGAAGTAGGTGAACTTGACTACGCACTTGTATCTGTTAATGGAAACGCGTGGACAGCTGAGGACGCTGTTGCAGTTGTAGGTTCTTCTGAAGCTACTTCTTACGTACAGGTTCGTATTACAACTGACAACTGGCCAGAAGAAACTAGCTGGGATATCTACGCTACTGATGGATCTTTTGTTGCTGGAATCGCTAGTGGATCTCTAGGTGGTCAAACCGATACCGAATTCGTTTGGGACGTTGCTCTTGATTTAAACGAGTGCTACATTTTCACTATGTATGATACATACGGTGACGGACTTTATGCTTCACAGTGGGGTGACTACACTGACGGTTCTGCTTCTATAGTTTCTATGGATGGAATGGACGATGTTGCTGTAGTTTGGGATTACGACGGAGCTACAGGAGTTGAATTCTCATCTGTTGCTGCTGGGATGGAGGTGACTTCAGTAACTGGCATCACTGAGAACGACCTTACTTCTTCAGTAAACGTTTTCCCTAACCCATTCTCTGATAACACTAGCCTTTCTTTCACATCTGCTGTAGCAGGAAACGCTTCAGTTGTAGTTTACAACTTAGTCGGTGAGAAGGTTATCGATATGAACCTAGGAACTATTGCTGCTGGAACTCAGCGCATCGAGCTTGACTTCGCTTCAATGGAGGCAGGTATCTACCTAATCAGCTTAACTGCTGGTGGAGAGACTTCAACACTACGAGTTACTAACACTCACTAAGCCTCGGCTTGGTTAGTCTTAGTTAGTTAAGTTAACTTTTTGAATCCGCGCCGACGTACTTTGTATGTCAGCGCGGATTTTTTATCTTTAGAACATTATTGTACTAACAATTTTAGAAAATGAAATCTTTTAAAATTTTCCTTTTCCTCGCAATTTTAGGGATTCTCGCTTTTCCTTCTTGCGACATAATTGATGATCCTATCGTTCCTTTTACTGGAGGGTACAATTCTGAGCTATATGGAGAACCTCCTGTGTTTCCTTTAGCTACAACTACAGGTAAAAACGTACTTGTAGAAGACTTCACTGCTCACCAATGTGGGAACTGTCCTGCTGCTGCAGTAATTGCTGATGGGTTAGCTGATGCAAATCCAAGTAGAGTTTTCCCCATGGCTATTCACGCGGGAAATCTCGCTTTTACGAATGAACAATATCCAATGGATTGGACTAACGAGGATAGCAACACTTATTTTTATCAATTAGAATTCCAAGCGAATCCTCTTGGAAGAATAAATAGATTAGGCGGAAACGGAAACTTCTTTTCGCCGTCGGAGTGGTCGTCAAAAGTGGCGTCTGAGCTAAATGCTGAAACTCCTCTTCAATTGCAAATTGAGACCTTTTGGTTTCCTGGTGCAGGAGATGGACAACTCAATATCCACGTGAATGGACAATTTAGCGAAGGATTCGAAGGAGAGTGTCGTTTAGCGATCTTGTTCCTCGAGTCTGGAATTATTGGTGATCAGTTAGACTACTCTAGTGATCCAGAACATATAGAGGATTACGAATTTAATCACATGCTTCGAGGTAGTGTAACGGGAGCCGAAGGGCTAGTCGTTATAGATAATGCTGAGGCGGGAGAATATTTCCAAGCGGATTATACGTTTAACTGGAATTCAGAGTGGGTGTTCGAAAACTCGTCGATATTGTTAGTTGTTGACGATGAGGTGGGTGAGGTTGTAAATTGCTTGGGACATCATTTGGGAGAATGATATTGAATCGGACGAAAATAGGATTAGGAGGTATCTGTTTTGCTCTTTCGCTCGCTTTTACAGCTGTCGATCTTTCAGCCCAAACCGATTATTCTGAAGGTCAGGCCTTTAGATTTAATGGTGGATTTATTGGTGGAGTTACCACATCACAAATCCATGGCGATGGAATCGGCGGCTTTAATAAAATGGGCGTTAATGCAGGTGTAACTCTCGAGATAGGCCGTAACGGAAAGAAGAATATACAGCTTGGGATTGTGTACAACCAAAAAGGAAGTAAGAAACCCCCAAACCCTCGTGCGGGTGACTACGAGACTTGGAGATATCGATTCACATATATCGATATCCCAATAACTGTCAGTTACAATTACCAGTTTTTTGACTTACTCTTGGGGCTTCAACCCTCAGTTTTACTTGCGGCTGAAGAAGACTTTTATGGCGTGGCGTGGGATCCAACTGGGCTTCCTATAAAAGATTATGATTTATGCGGAGTGTTTGGCATTCGAACACAATACGGAGATCACTCACATCTCTTCGGGAGGGTAACCCAGAGTATTCTTGCAATTGCACCTAGGCCCGATAATCCCTCTGGAACCGTTCGATGGAATAATCGAATGTTAAATATGACTGTCGAAATAGGGTTTACCTATCTGTTCGGCAATCTCTAGTTTCTTAGGTTGATAAATTGAGAATGTTCGATCGGAACTTCTACAGTCATTACCCAAGACTTTCCGATGACTTTTCCAGATGCTGAAAATGGAACATCCTCCCCTTTTAAAAACTTGAAAATATCGTCTTTGAGGATTTTGATAATAGCTCCATCACGAGTTTTGACATTAAATGTGACCAAAGAAGTATCGCGCGCTTCGAGTTTCACTTGCCGCACCAGAGTTATATCTCCTGCATCGACCTCTCGGACTTGAAGAGAAATTTTTGCTTCTTTAAGTTGTATCGGGAAAAAGTTGGGATTATAAATCATTACATCTAGTTCCGATGTAAGCCCCTGTAACCCTATAGAAACCTTAGAAAAGTCGTCAATTGAAACGACCTCCAGATCTTGATAACAACTCGTTAGAGTCATAAGACTGAGAGCAATAAGAAGTATGTAAAGTGCAGGTTTAGTCTTCATGAAGCTCTGAAAAATGCTTGTAGAACAAAGGAATCGTCTCGATACCCTTGAAATAATTGAATACGCCGTAATGCTCATTCGGAGAATGAATTGCATCCGAATCTAGACCAAACCCGAATAACACCGTCTTGAGGCCTAAAATGCGCTCGAAAGAAGCAACAATCGGAATAGAACCACCACTTCGAATTGGCACTGGCTCATTTCCGAACGTCTCGGTCATAGCTAGTGAGGCGGCGTTGTATGCAGGACTATTCGTAGGGGTAACGGCCGGAGCCGCTCCGTGCATTTCTGTGACTTTTACCGACACGCTTGGAGGAGCGATGCGGTTAAAGTGCTCTGTAAATAATCGAGTAATCGTTTCGTGATCTTGGTGGGGGACAAGTCGCATACTAATCTTCGCGTAAGCTTTCGAGGCTATAACTGTCTTCGCTCCATCTTTCATATAGCCTCCCCAAATACCATTTACATCTAGGGTCGGTCGAATGCTCATCCGTTCAGAGGGAGAGTATGCAACTTCACCCTCGTGCGCGCCAATTCCTATGCTAGACTTGTGATTTTCGGAACTGAAGGGCGCTTTTGCCATAGCTGCTCTTTCATCAGAGGAAAGCTCTTCGACGTCATCGTAGAAACCTTCAATAGTAATTCTTTGGTCTTCATCTTTAAGAGACGCAATCATCTCACAAAGGATATTTATCGGATTCGGAGCCGAACCGCCATATAGCCCACTATGGAGATCGCGATTAGGACCAGTAACTTCTACCTCAACATAAGAAAGTCCACGAAGCCCCACAGTGATAGAAGGAGTGTCATTTGAAATGATCCCGGTATCGCTAACTAAAACGACATCCGCTGATAGTTTTTCTTTATTCTCCTCTAGGAAACTATCAAGATGAGAGCTACCTACCTCCTCCTCGCCCTCGATTATGAACTTAATATTACAAGGCACATTACCCACGGCCACCATAGCTTCGAGAGCTTTGACGTGCATGAACATTTGACCTTTATCATCACATGAACCTCTTGCGAAAATCGCACCTTCAGAATGCTTCTCCGTAACCTTGATGTAAGGCTCGAAAGCAGGTTTATCCCAAAGATCGATGGGGTCGGCTGGCTGGACATCGTAATGGCCGTATACCAAAACGGTCGGCGCGGAACTGCTCACCTTGTATTCCCCGAATACAATCGGGTGCCCCGGGGTGGTCATCACCTCAACATTTGAAGCGCCAGCCTGTGTTAAAGAGGCTGCTACAGCTTCTGCGCAACGCTCTACATCACCAGCAAAAGCGGGGTCTGCAGATACAGATGGTATTCTTAAAAGTTCAAACAATTCGTCCAACATGCGTTGGCGATTTTCAGAGATATAATCTTTAATGTCCATACTCAAAGATACAATGGGAGTGGCAACCTATATTAGCCTTTTTAGCGTTTAAGTCAAAAAAATAGTGAAATTTTGAACGAGAAGAATCTTCCAGATTTTGGTAATACAGAACTAGCATTTCGTCACCTTTCTGACAAGGATTTAGGCCGTGGCAGATTGCTTTTCGAGCTATTAAGTCGTCCGTGGTTAGTCGCTGTCGGAAGTTTTATGGCCAAACTAGCTCTTGCTATCCGTTTCCCAATTAGCTGGGCTGTTAAACCCACGGTTTATGCGCAATTTTGTGGAGGGGAACATATCGCCGAGTCTGAAGCGACTATAGCTATGCTTTACAAGCATAATGTTAGGACCATTCTAGATTATAGCGCGGAAGGTGTTGATTCCGAAAAAGAACTAGACATAACTTGTTCCGAAATATTAAAAACGGTCGAAGCGGCTAGTGAAGATCCTCGACATGCTTTTGCCGTCTTCAAACCCAGTGGACTTTCCACAAACGGACTTCTTGCAAAGGATAAATCTAAGTTTTCACAAACAGACCAAGAAGCTTGGTCTAGAGTTGAACGAAGAGTAAGGTCAATTTGTGCAGCTACCGCAGAAGCTGGAGGCCGAGTATTAATCGATGCCGAAGAAACTTGGCTTCAAGATGCTATCGACGAGTTAGCCGAGGATATGATGTCCGATTTCAATCGCGAAACCGCTGTCGTTTATACTACTGTCCAGTTATATCGACACGATAGACTAGACTATCTAAAAGATCTTGCTACTAGAGCAGAAGAATCAGGGTTCATTGTTGGAATTAAGCTCGTTAGAGGTGCTTACATGGAAAAGGAGCGCGAAAGAGCTGATAGAAAAGGATATCCATCTCCTATTCAAATCGATAAAAAACATACTGATGCCGATTTCGATTCAGCTTTAAGTTTTTGTTTGGACAACCTAGATAAGGTGCACCTTTTCGCTGGTTCTCACAACGAAATAAGCAACCTAAGCTTGTGTGAGATGATGTCCGATAGAGGTATAGAAAATAACGACCCTAGAATTACATTTTCTCAACTACTCGGGATGAGTGATCCCATAACTTTCAACCTCGCTGCTCACGGTTACAACGTAGCGAAGTATGTTCCTTACGGACCTATTCGTGAAGCCATGCCTTACCTCATTCGTCGTGCTAAGGAAAATTCATCTGTTGAAGGCCAAACAACTCGCGAGCTAACTCTCATCCGTAAAGAAGTCGCGCGCCGAAGTCAATCGATATCAAACTAAATAAGTTCATACTTTGCAATTATGACATCTCTCGTATTAACAATTGGCTTCATATTCATCGGTATCACGATGGAAGTAATAGCCACGTCTATTATGGACTTCGTGAAATCCCGCGATCCTAGACTTAAAGGAGAAACCTATCTATGGATGCTTCCTATCTACGCAGTTGTCCCGTTCATTTTCTATTTCGTCACAACCTACTTCGGAGAGTCATCATGGATTCTGAAAGGACTCATTTACATGGCGGCGTTCTATTTACTCGAACTCGTCGCAGGGCTGATTATTAAAGCCCTCGTAGGGGTCTCGCCATGGAACTATAAAGACTACCGTTTTCATTACAAAGAAGTCATTTGCCTGGAATACGCCCCTGTTTGGTTTATATATGGAATCGTCGGGGAAATGTACTATGAATTTTTATTATCTATCTAACATTCAGCCTATTATGTCTAAGAAAAACACTATGTGCCAAAGCTGCTCCATGCCTCTCAAGAAGGATCCTGGCGCTGGCGGAACTGAAAAGGATGGAAGTAAGAGTGAGCTTTATTGCTCATTTTGTTATGCGGACGGGGCATTTCTTCACCCTGAGGTGGATACAGCTGAGAAGATGCAAGCCATGGTGAAGAAAGTAATGAAAGGGAAAGGTGTTCCTGGATTTCTTGCCGGAATGATGACTTGGGGCATCCCGAAGTTATCTAGGTGGAAGGACTAGAAGTTGGCGACTAGACCGAGTCGTAACGATCTTGGCATGTTCGGGCGAAGTCCGTATGGGCGACGAGAGACAGCATAGACGCTATTTAGAAGATTCGTGATTCCGAGCGAGGCTCTAAATGTTGGCGAAAAATTGTACTTTATTGAAGAATCGAGAATAGCCGATGATTGAATTGACTTCGTGTTATCGGAGTTGATTGGGCCCGCCTCTGTATTGATTGCAGATGTGTATCGAGCACTTATGTCCGTGGAAAATTTTCCTGTAACGAACGAGGTTACTATCGATAATTGATGAGGTGCGAGATAAGGTAAAGCGTCGCCACTTTCTACTTCACCCCATGCTTCAAGCTGGGAATCGAACGAGTTCTTGAATTTTGCGTTGGTATAAGTGTAGGCGAGTCGAATGGGTAGAGACAAGTGATCGAATGTGCCATCTGCGAATGGATCAAGTGTGAACTCTAATTCCAGCCCTCGAGCTTGAGCTGACCCACCATTGAAAAGATCGTCCGTTCCCAATCCGCCTGAAGCATTTAAGTCGGCTCCAAGTAAATTTGAGTAGTCATTAGAGAAAAGCACAACCTGACCTGAGAAGTAACGAAAAGATAATCTTAAGCCGAGCTCAGTATTTATTGAAAATTCCGGAGACGTTTCAGGATTCGACCCCGGAGGAATAAAGCCGCGATGTATTCCAGCGAATCCATCAAGATAGTAGCCTAGTCTATAGTTAAAGCCTAATCCCGGCAACAAAGCCCTCACAAAATTTGAGCGATACTCCCCTTCTCCAACTCTATCTATATCTACCGATCCGTAATCGTTTCGTTCGAAATTTATTATCTCGCTTCTAAGACCTGGCGTTATAGTAAGGTTACGGAAATGTAATGTCGCCCGAACATAGCTAGCTAGGGCAGTCGCTGTTTCGACCCTATTCCCGGCCGTTCCGTGTATCCCAAGATCGGAAAGTAGCATTACACCATCTTGCATTGCATATCTGTCGCGCCATTGAAATCTATCTACTCCATCGGAGTGCAATCTGATACCGAAAATTATTTGGTTTTGGTGAATAGGAGAAACCTCATCAAATGAATGAAGAGCACCGAATTTAATTATGGCTCTATGTTGAATCCCCCTGGTAAAATAGGTTCGGTTATTCGCTTTTAATTCAAGACCTGCAGTCGATGGGGTTGATGAGCCCGTGAGATATGAAAAGCTTTCGAAATATTGATCGGGAGCATCTAGGATATCACCCAGATTAATCACCACTCCAGAAGAGTCAACTACCCTGTCAAGTTTATACCAATTCCTCGCCAACGAAGTTCTATATAAATCCGTTTTCAACTCAACATTTGTAAAAGGTGAAATAGTATGAGTCAGAACTATTTGCGATTGACTAGCGTTCATCACATCGCTAGCACTTCCAGCATATCGAAGCAATGGGCTTTCCTGGAAATCAGATTCAGTAAGTCCCAAATAAGTTTCATTTGAAACTTCCGAAACACCAGCGATTTTCAACTCTAAAGATTGTGGCACAAATTTATCCGCAGGCGTAGAATACTTCAATTTGATTAGTCCATCTGACTTCGAAAATCCTGTCGACAAATCCGTATAGCCTCCTAGACCTGATATGTTTTCTATAGTCTTAAATCCGTCGGAGTGCAATTCTAAGAATTCTATCAAATAGCTGAAAGTGCCCGAAGATTTATGAGAAGTTGAGCCAGCAGTGACATGAATTTGTTTGCCCCCGAATGAGCCTATAGACATATCGAATGTAGCTGCAGATTCACGAGGAATTAAAGTAGAAATGAGATTAATTGCGCCTGATGCGGTTTGTGGACCGAAAGCGATTTGGCATGAACCTTTAAGAATTTCAATCGAAGACATCCGCGCGATAGACGGAAAATAATATGCCGCAGAGGCCGTGTAAGGGGCAGGCGCTATCAAAATCCCGTCCTCCATAATCGTTATGCGAGAAGACCTATTAGTACCTGAACCCCTTAGTCCGATGTTAGGTCTAAGACCAAAGCCATCTTCTTCCGTGAGGTTCACTCCAGCTACCGTCCTTAACACTCTCAAAGGGTCTGAATACGAAAACCTATCCAGTTCCTTTGACGTAATTAAGTGAAGAGACCCTGGCACTTCATCAAAGCCGTATGCACCAGAAGCAAGGCCCACAGCCGCTACTTCAGCCTCAGGGATTTCGTGCCAAAGAGACAGCATAAAATCAACTGAATCACAGGCAATTTGCGCCTGTGCAAATGAGTTCGACGAACCTAACGTAATGCCACTAACGAGACAACTGAATAGTATTAATATTCTGGATTTCACAAGGCAAATATTCACCCCAAGACCATCGAATTACAATACCTAAAAAAGGGTATTTAGACTGATTCTAAATAATCATTTTTACTCAATAATTGTTTCTGTTACACTACCCAAACCGAAACAGCCGAAACCTCCACTAACGTTTGAGTATGATAACGTTGGCTCTGAAAACAATTGAAAATCGACTGATGCAATTCTTTCCAAACTCATATAGTATTTAAACAGATCGTCACTAATAGCTTCAACAACCACTTTCCTTTCAACAATGGTAAAGTACTCTGAATATCGTTGGATATTGATTGCCAAATCGTTAAGACTAGTGGCCGACGATGAGTTACTCTCTTCATATATCATAACACCGTTGATAAAATAATTTAATGTTATTCGAGGGTCAAATGAAGGATAAGAGTACATCGTTTCCCAATCAGAGATTTCTTCTGTGTAAAGATCAATATATTTCATATAAAACTTGATAATAAAGTGTTTCGAAGAAGGTGATGTAGTTTCTATATTAAATGTGTATCTATCCAGTATGTCAAATCCCCAAACATTATTTATGGTATCCGCAGATTCTTGAAAATCAACAGTATAAACAGGCTTATCAGGCATGGTAGAGGTAGAGGACACTTCGTCGAAACTTGGAGACTCAACTCTAAGTGTAATCGGCCCTTCGAGCATGCCTAGTTTATCGTCTAGTTCAAGTATATATAACCCATCAAAAAGATTATTTTCATCCATTGAATAAAGAATTTCCGATTCGTTTGAGATTGTAAGTACCGCATCTTCTATAACCTGAGGGCCTTCGCTATCTAAAGTACTTGCCGAAGATGATATGAGCGCAATAATTCTTTCAGCTTCGTCATTTACAATGAGAGTCGGAACTATACGAGGTGTATGCTCAGGGAATTCAATTTCCTGTACTACGCCGTCAAAAAATTTCGAACAGCTAGAAAGAGTTGACACAACAATAAAAAAAGTAACTAGGGTGGGGAATGTGAGTGATTTCATGTTATTAAAATGAGTAGCGCCATGCAATTGAAGGAATCATTGGGAAAATTCCGTATTCTCGAATGACCGGATTTCCGTTATCATCTTCGTCTGTTAGAGCGAAGAACGGATTTAAGTTATTATAGGCATTATAGATGCTGAAAATCAGATGCTTCGATGAGTTTTCATAATTCTTAGTACGGGTTAACGATAAATCTAATCTGTGATATGGACTCATTCTAAATGAGTTCTTCTCAGAAGGCACTTCTAATGAAAAGGAATAAACACCGGAGTTTGACTCGCCGTCAGGTACGTAGGCCGAGAAAGTAGATTCATTTAAAGTTAATGCTCTTCCTGTTCCATAAATCCAAACCGCAGATCCAGTCCACTTATCAGTAAAATCATGAGTAATAACGAAACTGATGTCGTGCCGCCTATCATATGTGAAGGGGTACCAATTTCCACTGTTAATCTCATCAAATTGTCGATTCGACCAGCTCAAAGTATATCCTATCCAACCTGTGGTTCTTCCGTGCTTTTTTTGGACTAAAAGCTCCGTGCCATACGCATTACCGATTCCTTGAGTCACTTTATCTTGCCAATCAGAATCGGTGCTAAACAAAAACGAAGCGCCCTCTTTATAACTCAATAGCCCATCCATTCCTTTGTAATATCCCTCCAAACTGACCTCTATTTCGCCATAAGTTTTCGCAAGTCCGACAGCGATTTGCCAGCTCTGTTGAGGTCGAATTCTAGCCGTCGAAGGCACCCATAAATCTGTAGGCAACCCGGTCCCCTCGTTTGTCAATAGATTAACATATTGCGCCATTCGAGCATACGACGTTTTCAGTGCGTATCCTTTGGGGAGTCTGAAATTCATTGCTACTCTAGGTTGGAGAGAATAGTATGCCGTATCCTCAACTGAAAGTACTGATGCATGAAGCCCTAAATTAATTTTCAGCCTGTCTCCGATTTCGAATTCATCTTCGCCATAAATAAATGCTTCATTCGACTTAATATCGTCAGGCCCCATTATCGTGTCAATTAAATTACTTGAACCGAAATCTATGTCAATAGCCGTAGCTCCTGGGGTGAATGTATGGTTTGTAAAATTAGCTCCGAACCTAACGTAGTGATTCGCATTTGGTGCAAAATCAAAGTCAATTCGAGCCGCTATATCTTCTATCCCCGAAGTATACAAAGCCGCCATCCGAATAGTGTCCTGATCTTGACTAATGTCTAAGACATCCATTCCTGTATTGAACTGATACTTGCTATGGGTAGAAGTCAAATTAGAAAATAAACGAGGTCCCCACTCGTGGTTCCATCTTAGTGCTTGAATAGAATTCTTCCAATCCAAACCGAAGTCCAGGTTCGAGCTACTATTGCCGATGTTATTCGAGGAAGCAATCCCGAAATCGTCTTTACCCGTAAAAGCACTTAAATAGATTCGGTCTTTATCTGAAATCTTCCAGTTTAATTTTCCGTTCAGATCATAGAAATAGTATCTTGGATCTGTCGTCACATCGGGGTTATTATTGTTCGCCCTTGCAATGATGGGCTTAATTAGAATATCTAGATACGTTCTTCTAGAGCTTATCATAAACGACGCTTTGTCTTTGACGATAGGGCCTTCCACAGTAAGCTTAGAAGCGATAATAGACACTGTCGCGTCGGCGTGATATTCCTTCATATGACCGTCTTTCATATGGATCTCTAGAATCGAACTTAGACGACCCCCAAATCGTGCGGGGAATCCTCCTTTCGTGATGGACATACTTTTTACGGCGTCTGCATTAAAAACGGAAAAGAAGCCGAAAAGATGGTTTACACTATAAAGTGGTACACCGTCAAGAAGCATGAGGTTTTGGTCTGGGGACCCTCCCCTTACGTAGAGACCACTTGTTCCCTCCCCTCCAGATTGCACTCCAGGAAGAAGTTGAAGGACTTTTAGTAAGTCTACCTCTCCTCCAATTGCTGGGAGGCGTTTTACTTGGTCGATGGGGATTTCCATTTTTGACATTTGGACTACATCCTCAATCTTGTTGAACGCATCACCCGTAACCACGGCCTCACCTAAAGTAGTCCCCGCCACAAGGTTGATTTCCATCTTCACGGAACTCGATAGGTCCACCTCAAACCTCTGCGGTTCATACCCTATGTATCTAGCCATTATGATATGCTTACCCGCGGGCAAAGTGAGTGAGTAGAATCCATAAATATTCGCCGCAACCCCTATTGAAATGTTCTCACACCAAACCGTTGCTCCTAATAATTGCTCACCGCTTGAAGAATCTTGAACATGGCCTGAAATAGTAAAATTTGACTGTGAAAACGAAGTGTTCAGTGACAGCAACATCGTGAATATCAGAGTGAAATTTTTGATAAGCTTCTGTGTAAGAGTCATACGTAGTACATTTGTTCGTGAATAAATCGCACCTGCAAGTTAGATTCAATATGATACACTATAACTCGTTTCATTTAGGGAAAATTGCACTGACTTTTGTGGTTTTCTGTTTATTCAGTAATTTCTTCATTACAGCCCAAACCATTTCTGCTCCAGCTGTAATTCACGCTGAGCGAATTGCCGAAATAGACCAACCCATACAAGTTCTTTCCGCTTCCTTAGACCCTAACGATGATGCTCTATTACTGGTGGGGCACGACGGTATTATTCATTACTGGGAGCCAGTTACCGGATTAAGAGCAACTCCGTTTATGGATTTGAGTTCCACCGGATTAGATATCGTGGATTTCGGGGTGATGAGTGAACAGGGGATGAACGGAATGACACTCGATCTGAATTTTGCAGAGAATGGTCTTTTCTACGTGATGTACAATGGATACCGTCCTGATGGTACCGGAGAACTTATCGATGAACGGATTTTATGCTTCGGGACGAGTGCAGATCACAAGATTGCCGACACTTCGGTTTGGTCTGAGGTTTTAGAGTTAGTGCAGCCAGATATGGGGCATAATGGAGGCCAAATCTTGTTCGGCGCCGACAACTTCCTCTACATCAGCACCGGGGATGGCGGATCTACGGGATCAGGCGAACAGGGAGGAGGGTCTGGAGGAGATAATCACGGGCCTATCGGAAACGCTCAGAATCTCGAGTCTTTATTGGGTAAGATTTTAAGGATAGACGTTCATGGGCTAGAGCCATACACCATCCCCACGGATAATCCTTTTGTAGATAATTTGGAGGCGAGAGATGAGATTTGGGCTTACGGACTAAGGAATCCTTGGAGATGGAGTTTCGATCGAGAGACAGGCGATATGTATATCGGAGATGTCGGGGAAGTAGATTGGGAAGAGATAAATTTCGAGCCTGCCGGAAGTCAGGGCGGCCTAAACTACGGTTGGAGATTGATGGAGGGCGGTGATTGTTACGAGCCTTTGCTTGACTGTGATCCCGGTGAAGTAATTACTCTGCCGATATTCGAGTTCCCTCATGAAAATGGATTGTGTTCTGTAATTGGAGGTGTCGTTTATCGAGGGTCAAACATCCCCTCTCTTCAAGGGTATTACGTTTTGTCAGACGCATGCGGGTTCGGAGACACTCAATTTTTTACCCTAAAAGCTGACAATAACCAAGAGTGGATAAGTGCGCCTTTAGTTTTAGATGTCGAAAACGGATTTGAGCCATGGACGGAAACCAAGTTCGCTTTCGGAGAAGATAATAAGGGCGAAATTTACCTTTGCACTAGGTATTTCGTCTATAAATTGATGTTTGACCCTGTTTTCCCTCCTGTTACTCCTGGAGGAGAAGAGGTAAGATTTCTCCCAAACCCCACTGCTCCTGGCTCATTAGTTCGTGTCGATCTTAACAGTGGTGCTGAGATCGAAAGTCTTAAAATATTTGATTCTTCGGGAAGGTTAACCCGGGAATTATTCCCGACTCCTTCTGGAGATAACGCATCTTTCTATACAAAAGGATTTCCAAATGGGGTGTACGCAGTGCATATCAACATTGTGGGATCCGAAGACATTGTTTACGGGAAATTAGTGGTTTACGGAGAGTAGCTCCGCGCCACACTTCATTTAATCTGAGTCGAGTTAGTTCAATCGCAGTCGCAATTGCTTTTGTCTCTCAAAACAATTTTCGTTACCGTTGTCGCCGTATCAGTCAGTAAGAAAAATGCTGAACTCACTAATCCATCTCCTTCGATAAAATAGCGTCTAGGTTTTTCACGAGTACCACTCTTTTCATAATCTACCTCTCCCAGTCGCGCCAGATCCGCTAGGTCACTGACAGTCAAATCGCCACATTTCAACATGCAATGAGCATCTGTGTCTGCTTGGATTCCTCCTCTTGCAATATCTTTTCTAATGCGCTCTGATGGCAACCAATCCATACAACCTCGCTCGGAAAACATGATCCATGTTAATCCCAAACCAATCATCACTCCGATTAAATACTTTGAAAGACGGGTTAAAAACTTCATGAAGCAAATTTACTCCAAACTTTCTCCCTTAACCTTACCTTAGACAAATGATTGAAGTAAGTGATTTATCTTTTTCATACGACGGAATTAACGAGTTAAACTTCCCGGCTTTCTCATGTAATAAAGGAGGTAAACTACTCCTTATCGGGGATTCTGGATCGGGGAAAACTACGCTACTTCACCTTATGTGCGGTCTACTTAGACCTCTCGAGGGATCGATTACCGTTTCGGGACAGGAATTAGGAGGGATGAACGATCGAAAACTCGACACCTTTAGAGGCCAGGAATTAGGGATTGTATTCCAGCAGTCTCATTTCGTACAGAGTTTAACGGTTGAGGAAAATCTATCGCTACCCTCTCTATTATCGAAAAAGCCCATTAGCTCTAGTGAGCTGAAGAAAAGAACTCAGGAACTTCTAGATCGATTAGGAGTCGGTCATAAATCAAAGTCCATGCCTAAGGATTTAAGTGTGGGCGAACAGCAACGAGCTTCCATCGCGCGGGCTCTCGTACATTATCCTTCCGTAGTATTTGCGGACGAGCCGAGTTCGGCACTCGACGATACTAGCACCGCGTCGGTAATAAAGCTGCTCGAAGAAGAAACTGCGAAAGCGGGTGCGACATTAATTATCGTAACCCACGATTCTCGTCTTAAAGCAAGATATAACGACCGTGTCGAACTCGAATCGAACACCTCATCCCTAAACCTAGTTTAATTATGAGATTAAGCTATATCGCAAAACGCAACCTCGTATCGAAACCGCTCCAAACGGCTCTCAGCGCAATTTTGCTCGCCTTCGGAGTAGGAATGGTCAGCCTTATGATGCTTGCCGAACGCCAAATGACCGAGCAGTTTGAGAGAAATATAAAAGATATTGATTTGGTCTTAGGTGCAAAGGGTAGTCCTCTGCAGCTCATCCTTGCGAATGTGTACCATATTGATGCTCCTACTGGGAATATCTCGCTTGCGGCGGCGGATAAAATCATACGCAATCCGTATATAGAATCTGGAATTCCTCTTGCTTATGGTGATAATTTCCATGGATATCGCATAGTCGGGACAAATGAAAGTTACCCTAATCATTACTCTGTCGAACTTTCAGAAGGGCGACTTTGGGAGACCGCTTTCGAAGCGACAATTGGGGCGACCGTAGCTGAGAAATCCGGTTTGAAAATAGGGGACAAGTTCTTTAGTGCACACGGACTCACCGACGGGACCGACGTTCACGATGACATTGCATTTACTGTTGTTGGTGTTTTCGACAGGAGTCACTCAGTTATAGATCAGCTTCTACTTACAAATATTGAAACTATTTGGGGTGTTCATGCTGAACATGAAGATTCTGAACTATCAAAAGAAGAGCTCTACGCTTCGAGAGAGATTACTGCTGTTTTATTGAAGAAACGCAATCCTATGGCGATTCTTACGTTGCCGAATCTACTTAAAGAAACAAATATGCAGGTCGCTCTTCCTGCGATCGAGATAAACAGATTGAATCAACAATTTGGATTAGGTGCTGCGGCCCTCAGAGCAATTGCGATGTTAATTATGGCTCTAAGTTTCGCGAGCATCTTCATTTCAGTTTTCGAAAACATGCAAGCTCGCCGATACGAACTAGCTCTTATGAGAACTATGGGTGGAACTCCCGCAACCCTATATAAGCTACTACTATTAGAAGGGGGGCTTCTCAGCATAGGTGGGGTGATTCTGGGACTTGTAGTGAGTCGAGTGGGATTATTTGTTTTGGCCTCCGCTATCGAGGATAAATTCCAATACGACTTAGGGGATTTAGGAATTCTCGAAACTGAAATATATCTCGCATTAGGCGCTATCTTTGTAGGACTACTAGCCGCGGCACTTCCCGCATTCAAAACGCTACGTATGGACATTTCGAAAACACTCTCAAACGAATGATGACGTTTAAAAATCATAGCAATAAAATCCTCCGTTCAAGTTGGATGGTGGGCATTATGGCCGTGATCGCTGTGATTTCACTCGATTGGAGTAGCATGTGCCACCCTTCGCCCGAAGGGGAGGCGATTAAGGACCAAATCCGTAATGTTGCCTCTGCAAAGTCTACAACTGAACCCATCGTATTTGAACCCATCGTATCTGAGTCAAGTCCACTTCCAATTGAGGATGACGCGGTTTATAATGTACTTACCTGGGAAGATCTCACTGACGTCGAGTTTAAGGATGTATACGTAGAGGAACTAGATGCATATTACTGGAAACCTATTTTCGGTCCTAGCGTTAAGGGCTTTGAAGGAAAGAAGTGGTATATCACTGGGTACGTTATTCCAGTCGATATCGACGAAGATTTCTATGTGTTAAGTCGATACCCTTTCGCAAATTGCTTCTTCTGTGGTGGAGCCGGACCTGAGACCGTTGTCGATTTACAGTTTTCTGGCGAGATCCCTCGCGAATACGCTACAGACGAAAGATTAACCTTCGCTGGCGAGTTAAAACTCAATGCCGACGATGTATACCAAATGAACTACATCATAAAAGATGCGCGCGAGTTCACACCCTGATTTCACGCATTGCTTTCAAGATATTTAGATTTTTGTGATAACTTTTGATTGATTAACATGCAACACGGATAATATTGTACGAAATTGTACGTTGATATAGCGTACCTAAACAGCCTTATTGATTCAATGAATGCTAGAATTTTGTAAATCCATACTCTCTAAAGTCAGTTTTGACCGCACTTTATTTGCGAAAGAGCTGAAGAAGAGTGTACGTTGGCTCAAGAGATCTGAAATCCAAAGCCTGAAAGATTGGTGCCTCAACCGCTACGGTGGGGTATACGGAGATCTCATCATCAATACATTTGCAAACCAAGCCCTCCTAGTGTGAGGGCTTTTTTTAGCTTAATTTTTTTTATCCGTCTTGCGTTACAGTTTCTCAGCGCGAGATAAACTCAATATTTCTCTTAAGACCCTCAAAACCGGTTCTCTTTACGGGACTGTCTTTGAAGGTTTTTTTGAATACATCCTCTGACATATCTAACCAATCCGATTTAGTCATCTGAAGTAACCCCGATTTAGGCGCGAACTCTGGCTCAGAATGCATCTCTGCATGCCTGTTCCAAGGACAAACCTCTTGGCATATATCACACCCGAATATCCAATCTCCGAACTTCCCCGCCATGGGCTCGGGGATAGCATCTTTAAGCTCGATGGTGAAGTAACTGATGCACTTAGATCCATCAACTACGTATGGCTTTACTATCGCGCCTGTAGGGCAAGCATCCAGGCATTTTGTACAATCACCGCAATGATCTAAAACAGGCCCATCCACAGATATTTCCACGTCGAGCATCATCTCAGCCAAGAAGAAATAGCTGCCCTTTTTTTTTGAAATAAGCAAGCTGTGTTTTCCCACCCACCCAAGTCCAGATTTTTGAGCCCAAGTCCTCTCCATAACTGGGGCAGAATCAACAAAAACTCTACCCTCAACATCTCCCCACTCCTCCCTCATCAGCTTCAATAGCTCTTTAAGTTTCCACTTTATAACATGATGGTAATCATTCCCTAATGCATATTGAGAAATCCTCGGAGTTCCTTTTTCACCACCACCATCGGGTAAATCAGGATTGTGGTAGTTAAACAGTAGACTTACTACGCTCTTCGTTCCGGGGACAAGTTTTCTAGGATCGAGACGTTTTTCAAAATGTCCCTCCATATACTTCATCTCCCCGTGCATCCCTTCCTTCAACCATTTTTCAAGTCGAGGCACCTCTTCAGTTAGCTCCTCCGCCTTCGAAATCCCGACCGAACTAAACCCTAGCTCTAGAGCTTTCAACTTCAGCCATTCAGCCCTCTTTCTCGCTAGTAGTTCATCTCGTAACATCTCGAACTTACTCCTTCTACTCGAACAGGCTCCCCGACCTCGCGCTAGGAGTCTTTCCTAGATGTTCAAAAGCCGATTTAGTTGCCTGTCTACCTCTCGGAGTACGAACTAACAGGCCTTCCTGAATTAAAAATGGCTCGTACACCTCCTCTAAAGTTCCTGAGTTTTCACCTATAGCCGTCGCCAAAGTAGTCATCCCCACTGGCCCGCCACCGAACTTGTCAATAAGCGCCGATAATATTCGATTATCCATTTCATCAAGCCCCCTTTTATCCACTTGCAAAGCGTCCAAAGCATATTCCGTAACGGCAGAGGTAATAGTCCCATCACCTTTGATTTGGGCAAAATCCCTCACTCTCCTCAAAAGTGCATTCGCAATCCTCGGAGTTCCTCTACTCCTAGAAGCAATCTCATGAGCCGCAGACAACTCATGCTGAATCTGCAAAATCCCAGCACTCCGTTCAACAATATCCGTCAAGGTCTTCGTATCGTAATATTGAAGCCTTAGGTTTATACCAAACCTTGCTCGCAACGGTGCCGTCAATAACCCAGACCGAGTCGTCGCCCCAATAAGTGTAAACGGATTCAAATCTATCTGAACTGTCCTAGCGTTAGGACCAGTATCTATTACAAGGTCTATCCTATAATCCTCCATCGCACTATATAGATACTCCTCCACTACTGAGCTAAGTCTATGAATCTCGTCTATAAATAGAATATCATTCTCCTCCAAGCTCGTAAGGAGCCCCGCCAAATCTCCGGGTTTATCGAGTACAGGTCCAGATGTAGTTCTGATATTAACCCCCATTTCATTCGCAACAATATATGCGAGAGTGGTTTTTCCCAGACCTGGAGGTCCATGCAGTAATACGTGATCTAAGGCCTCGCCCCTCCCTCTTGCAGCAGCGACAAAAATTTGCAAATTATCCATCGCAGCACGCTGCCCAGTGAAGTCCTCAAACTGCGAGGGCCTCAACACACGTTCATAATCGCTATCCGTCTTTTGAGATTCTTCATCTCTCATATCAAACCCTTCGTATGGCTCCATGACTGCAAGATAAACGAAAACGAAAAGTCAAAGAAAAAACCCCTCGGAAATTCCGAAGGGTTTGATATGAGAGATGAAGAATCTCAAAAGACTGA
>JYMV01030167.1_pt1 | contig 56901 bp, 64 predicted proteins | sample 338911 | NCBI WGS metagenome assembly JYMV01 (sample SAMN03354496, study PRJNA234377) | hydrothermal vent metagenome | biome: Deep sea; feature: Hydrothermal plumes at the Eastern Lau Spreading Center, Western Pacific Ocean; material: Seawater | place: Tonga | collected 2009 | depth 2000 m m | reverse complement strand
AGAGGGTGGGCGCCCTGCGGCGGAGCTGGATTTTTCAAAACTCGAAGTACTGGGCGGTGTAGCCGCGTATCCCGCTCGGGTAAAGTGTGCAACGCTGGCGTGGCACACTGTTCAGGCGGCGCTTCACCAGAACAACGAAAACATTACAACCGAATAACGAGGGCTATACACCGATGGAGAACGCAGACAAGTTGGATGAATTTGGGCAAGCGTTTGTTGCCTCGCCCGGCGAGCCGGATCGGCTACCTGATTCGATTGATGCTGGCGAAGAGACGGGCCCTGATGTGCGTGGTGGTGGTGAGCCGGTCCTGCGGGGCCAGGTGATCGACGCCTTAAAGGAAGTTTATGATCCAGAAATTCCGGTCAATATTTACGATCTTGGGTTGATCTATCGGATCGAAATCGACGAGGCGAATCATGTCGAGGTGGAGATGACATTAACCTCGCCTAATTGTCCGGTTGCTGAGAGTATGCCGGGGTGGGTAGAAAATGCCGCGAAAGGAGTGACGGGAATCACCGGTGTCGAGGTGGACTTGGTGTTCGACCCACCTTGGGATCAAGAGCGAATGACCGAAGCCGCACGGCTTGAACTGGGTATGTTTTAGGCGTAATGGCGGAGTGGGTCGACGTGGCGTCAGTTGGCGATATTGAGAGCCGTCAAGGTGTGATCGTGGAGGTAGACGGGACATCGGTGGTGATTTTCAATCTTGACGGTGAATACTATGCGTTGGAGGACGTTTGCACACACGATGGTGCCGAGATTGCTAGCGGTTGCCTGGTGGGTGATGCAATCGAGTGTCCTCGGCACGGAGCTCGTTTCGATATTCGCACAGGGGCAGTTGAGGCTCCACCAGCCTACGAGCCATTGCAAACCTTTCCAATACGGATCAACAATGGTGTGATTCAGGTGTGTGACGATCGTTGGGACTGAAGTCTGTAAACTGCAGTGGTACGCAATGCTTCTGGGTTTATAACAAGGCAAGTGATGACGGACAAACTCTATATAAAGACCTTCGGTTGCCAGATGAACGAGTATGACTCGGACCGTGTCGCCGATCTTCTGCAGGATTCACATGGCATGGTGCTGACCGATGATCCTGAAGAGGCCAATGTGTTGCTCCTTAACACCTGTTCCATCCGCGAAAAAGCTCAAGAAAAAGTGTTTTCGCAGTTGGGGCGATGGCAGGAATTAAAACGCGAACGTGCGGATTTGATTATCGGGGTTGGTGGCTGTGTTGCAAGTCAGGAGGGAGATCAGATTCTCAAGCGTGCACCCTATGTCGACCTGGTGTTCGGGCCCCAGACTTGTCATCGCCTGCCGCAGTTACTTGAGAGAGCACGCGCCGCGCGAAAGCCGCAGATTGATGTCAGTTTTCCTGGCATCGAAAAGTTTGACAACCTGCCTATCCCCGGATCTCGGGGTGCACGGGCGTTTGTTTCGGTGATGGAGGGGTGTAGTAAATACTGTACTTTCTGTGTTGTGCCTTATACCCGTGGCGAGGAGTTCAGTCGTACTTTTGACGACGTCATCACGGAGGTTTTTGAACTTGCCCAAAACGGTGTACGCGAGGTAACTCTACTGGGCCAAAATGTTAATGCCTACACTGGTAGACGGCATAACGGTGATCTCGTGGACTTCGCGGAATTGTTGCATTATGTTGCCGCTGTCGAGGGTATTGAGCGGATTCGATATATCACTTCCCACCCGATAGATTTTTCCGAAGCACTGATCGACGCGTATGCAAGGTTGCCCGCATTAGTGAGTCATCTGCATTTACCGGTACAAAGTGGATCTGATCGGATTCTCAAGTTGATGAAACGTCAGTACAGTGTGGCGGACTACGAGTCTATTGTGCATCGGTTACGCGAGCGCCGACCTGATTTGTCCTTATCGTCTGATTTCATTATCGGTTTTCCTGGGGAAACTGAAGAAGACTTTGAAGCGACTGTTTCATTGATTGACCGTATTGGTTTTGATCAGTCTTTTAGTTTTATCTACAGTGCGCGACCGGGTACTCCGGCGGCAGATCTAACTGATGGGATTACCCATGCGGAAAAGCAGCGTCGTCTGGCGATTGTCCAGCAACGTTTGAGGGCTTCCGCGCAACAGGCCAGTCGCGCTATGGTCGGAACAGAGCAACGCATCCTAGTGGATGGATATGCCCGCAGGAATCCAAACCAGTTATCAGGACGTACCGAAAACAACCGTGTGGTTAATTTCGACGGGCCGGCAGATTTATTGCAGCATTTTGTTGATGTCCATATCACGGAAGCGTTGCCGAATTCTCTCCGTGCTCGGCTGGTTGCCAACCGAGCAAATGATTTTGCTATGATCAGCGAAGGTTCGGCGAGGGTGCCCAGCTACACTTGAAAACCGTCACGACTCCAGAAACACTTCAGCTGACCCCAGAGGATAATCGACGCCTCGCTGGGTTGTGCGGCCAAAACAATACTCACGTCAAACAGATCGAAGCACGTTTTGACGTCAGGATCTCCCACCGCGGGCATTTATTTCTGATTGACGGTGAAGCAGATAACGTAGGTAACGCACGCAACGTACTCCAAGCGCTTTATGATGACACTCGCGATGACGTCGGTCTGAGCAATGAGAACGTACACATGAGGATTTCACAACTGCCCAATGACGATCACGCCGGGGGGCGCGATCCGAGCGAGGTCGTGGTGCGGCTTCGTAAGTTACAGGTGCGTGGAAAGAACCGTAATCAGCGAGATTACCTTCGCAACATCACCAGCCACGACATCAATTTTTCGGTTGGGCCAGCCGGGACAGGAAAAACTTATTTGGCTGTGGCGTGCGCGGTCGAGGCCTTGGCAAACAACGAGGTTGACAGAATTATATTGGTTCGCCCCGCGGTAGAGGCCGGTGAACGCCTCGGTTTTTTACCAGGCGATATCGGGCAAAAGGTCGATCCGTATCTCAGACCACTTTACGATGCGCTCTATGAAATGCTTGGTTTCGACCGCGTTGGAAAACTGCTTGATCGGGGAGTGATTGAACTAGCACCATTGGCTTATATGCGGGGTAGAACACTGAACGAGTCATTTATCATACTGGATGAGGCACAGAACTCGACCGTCGAACAGATGGAGATGTTTCTGACGCGAATCGGTTACGGTTCGAAGGCAGTGATCGCGGGGGATATTACGCAGGTTGACTTGCCCAAAGGCACGGCATCAGGTCTGCGTTATGCGGCCGAGGCGCTTATTGACATTGAGGGTATTTCGGTCACTCGTTTCATATCACGGGATGTTGTTCGCCATCCTTTGGTCCAGCGTATCGTCGAGGTGTTTGAGGCGCGTGCCCTAACGAATCGCGACGATAGGCAGTGACAATGCAACTCGACTTGCAGGTGGTCGTGTCAGATCCGGAGTTGCCGGCAGCGAAAGATTTTGAGCAGTGGACACGTGCGGCATTGAGCATCGCTGAACACCCTGGAGGCGAATTGACATTGCGGGTTGTTTCGGAGGAGGAAATGAGTTCGTTTAATCTTCGGTTTTGCGGACACCACGGTTCAACCAACGTGTTGTCGTTTCCAGTCGATGATCCGCCTGGGATAACCACAGGCATACTCGGCGATATCCTGGTTTGCCCTGCAGTCTTGCGTCGCGAAGTCGCCGGTTCTGAAACGCCGCTGGCCGCACACTGGGCCCACATGGTTGTTCATGGTGTCCTGCATTTGTGTGGTTACGATCACCAGAGTGAATGTGATGCAGGTGTTATGGAGGGATTAGAAAGCGACGTTTTGCAAGGGTTCGGGTTCACAAATCCCTATCGCGTTTCCTGACCGGATGCAACATCCATGAGCCACTGGCAACAAGTCCTGCGCTCGGTGCGTGCCCGCATCATCCAGCACCTGTTGTATTGGTTACGCGGCATACCGTTCACCCGCGAGCAGTTGTCCAGGCTGTTGCACGCAGCGCGAGCGCGTGAATTGCTGGACGATGAGACTCTTCAAATGATGGAAGGGGTGACCCGGGTCACCGATCTCAAAGTTGAACAGGTAATGGTGGCACGTGCACAGATGGTAACGGTCGATGTCAGTCAAGCATTAGACGATATTCTGCCGGTCATGATTTCTTCTGCGCATTCGCGATTCCCGGTCACTGACGGAGACCGGGATACGATTATTGGTATTCTGTTTGCGAAAGATGTTCTGCGGCACATGCAGGAAAGCGATATCGCTCGTTTGCCCTGGGAGCGCTTGCTCAGAGCAGCCGTGTTCATACCTGAAAGCAAACGACTCAACGTGCTGTTGCAGGAATTCAGGCGTCGTCGCAATCACATGGCATTTGTCGTTGATGAGTATGGTGGCGTTACTGGTCTGGTGACGATCGAGGATGTGTTGGAGCAGATCGTCGGTGACATAGAAGATGAACACGACTTTGATGAAGGTGCCGCTATGGTTCTGCGCCAAAGTGCTGACCACCTGGTGGTCAAGGCCACACTGCCGGTGAGTCGTTTCAATCAATTGGTTAAAACTGCTTTGGATGAGACCGAATTTGACACCTTGGGCGGTGCCGTCACCGACCAGTTGGGACACGTTCCACAACGCGGTGAAACAGTGGAATTCGAAGGTCACGAGGTCGAGGTGCTTAGTGCCGATGCGCGTCAAGCACGCCTTCTGCGCGTGGCCCGACTGCCTACCGGTTGAACAGGTAACGACTTCTTTAATTCAAAGTCCTGAGTGGACGCTGCCGATGACCCATGTCGGATTACTGAGTTGAAGGTTGGTACTTGGGTCGCATGGCCGCTGGCTTTTGTCGCCGGTATTTCGTTCCCACTCGCTTTTGCACCATTTTACTATGCGTTGGTTGGACCATTGGCATTGGCAGTGTTATTTCTGCTGTGGTCGTCTGTGAGCGCGAAACGCGCTGCGGGGCTGGGATTGATGTTTGGCATCGGGTCATTTGGTGTTGGCGTGTCATGGGTATTTGTCAGTTTGCATCACTACGGCAATATGCCTACGGCGCTGGCCGTTGGTGTGACGGTTGTATTTATCTTGATACTGTCCTTTTATCTTGCTGCGGTAGGGTTCTGCCAAGCCCGCTGGCAACGCCTGCCGATGGGGTTGCGTCTCATCGTCTTGATGCCGGCGGTGTGGGTACTTCTGGAATGGCTGCGAGGTTGGTTGTTAGGTGGTTTTCCTTGGATGTATCTTGGCTACAGTCAGCTCGATACTCCTCTGGCGGGTTTTGCACCTTTCGGTGGTGTATTAGGTGTTAGTTTTCTCTCGGCGGTGACGGCCGGCGCAGCCGCCTGGGGAGTTCACAGTGGTGGCAGAGCCTGGGCGGGCGCGACAGGCATTATCGTGCTGATTGTGTTGGGGTCTGCACTTGTGGGGCGCAGCGAACCAGTAATGCCTACAGGTGATGCGCTCAAAGTGGCTGTTATTCAAAATAATATTTCACTCTCTGATAAATGGCAGATCGGTAATGTCCGTAGTATCCGAGAGCGCTACCTTGCAGCGAGTATCGACGCAGGCAGTCCGGATCTTATCGTCTGGCCCGAAGCCGCCTTACCAGAGTTTCTCGACGGTCTGTCACCAGAGTTTTTGCAAGACTTGTCGAATCATCCTGCTGATTTTGTGATTGGGCTTCTCGAGCGCCGACAACAAAAGGGCTATCTTGAGCTGTTTAATAGCGCGCTTGGAATCGGTGATGAACAGTCTGTTTATCGCAAGCGACAGTTGGTGATTTTTGGCGAATACTTGCCGTTGCGGCCATTGCTTGGGTGGCTGCTTCGTTACTTGGATATTCCAATGTCAGACTTTTCCTCTTGGCAGGAAAGGCAGGCGCCGATGACCTTGGCCGGACAGCAGGTGGGTGTGACGATTTGTTACGAGGATGCGTTCCCATGGCTGGTTCGCCGTTCGTTGCCTGAAGCGACTATGCTCGTGAATATCAGCGAGGATGCGTGGTTCGGTGATTCTCTGGCGCCGCACCAGCGATTACAAATGGCCCGCTTTCGTGCTCTTGAAAGCGGCCGCGCGCTGGTGCGCGCCAGCAACAATGGGTTGTCCGCCTTGATTGACAGACGAGGACAAGTGCTGCAACTGGCTCCACAGTTTAGTGCTGTTGTGTTGTCAGGGATGGTGCAGCCTGCGACAGGTACCACAGTGTATGTGCGTTACGGTGATGCCCCACTCGTTGGGGGATTGTTGCTCTTATTGGCCATCGCTTTTTTGGTTAATAAAAAAGTTGCAGTCGGTGGTTCCACACGTGATATCACCATAACCTGAAAGTGGGTGCTACACTTTCCCCATGTCGGAAAACAATGACGAAAAGTTGGTGGTGGCAATTTCTTCGCGCGCGTTATTTGACTTGGAGGAGAGCCATAAGGTTTTTATCGACCAAGGTGTTGAGGCGTATTGTCGTTATCAGATTCAGCATGAGGACAGCACCCTAGAGCCCGGGGTTGCGTTTCCTCTAGTACAAAAACTTTTGTCGTTGAACGAATTGTCTGAGCAGCAGCAGGTCGAAGTGGTGCTCATTTCCCGCAACAGCGCAGACACAGGGTTGAGGATCTTCAATTCAATTAATGATCACGGCCTTGATATCACTCGAGCGGCTTTTTCTGGTGGCGAAAGTCCGTTTCGGTATATAGCGCCTTTTAGTGCCGATTTGTTTCTATCAGCTGATCCGCTTGATGTGCGTCGTGCGCTGGACGATGATGTAGCGGCTGCGACCATCCTGCCTTCGCGGGTCAGCGCAGTCCCGGATGGCCCGTTACGCATCGCCTTCGATGGCGATGCAGTTTTGTTTGCTGATGACTCTGAACGTGTCTATCAGGCACAGGGCTTGGAAGCTTTTGTGGCTGCTGAAAAGGCGGCTGCAATGACACCGTTACCGGGTGGGCCCTTTCGAAAATTTCTGGCGGCTTTGCATCGCTTACAGACGAGTCATTCCACTGAGCCTGGTCGTATACGGACCGCTTTACTCACGGCGCGATCAGCACCGGCTCATGAGCGGGTGATTCGCACGTTGCGCGCCTGGAATATCCGCATCGATGAAGCGGTGTTCCTGGGGGGGCTTGATAAGGGTAGTTTTCTTGCGACATTTGGTGCGGATATTTTTTTCGATGATCAGAAAGATCATTGTGAATCAGCGCGCCAACATGTGCCGACCGGACATGTGCCCTACGGTATCGCCAATAGCGAATAATTCAATCAGACCGGACGAGTGAAGGCGCTGATAAAGCGATTGGTATACTCCCCCCGTCACGAAACACCGGGCCAGCAGCCCGAGCGCGGATCAACTAATGCTTAGTTCATACTGGGTCAGAATCTTCTTGTTTGTGGTTGTTTTGCCACTGGGTGCAGTCCGCACACAGGCGGGCCTGCCTGCGATTGTTGATGGCGCTCCCTTACCAAGCTTAGCACCCATGGTGGAAATGGTGCTGCCTGCGGTGGTCAACATATCGACCAGAGGCCGCGTGTCAATGCGTGAGAACCCGCTCATGCAGGACCCATTTTTCCGCCGTTTTTTCGGTGCGCCGGAAACGCAGCCTCGTGAACGTCAGACCGGCAGCCTTGGTTCGGGTGTGATTATCGATGCAGCTGCCGGTTACGTGGTGACGAACCAACATGTGATTGGCAATGCCGATGAGATTACCGTTCGGTTGCATGATGGTCGATCAGTTCAGGCCGAGGTGATTGGTAGCGACCCGAATGCGGATATCGCAGTAATCAAGATACCGGCGCAGGGCTTGACCGCCATTCATCTAGGCAACTCTGACAGACTTCGAGTTGGCGATTTTGTCGTTGCCATTGGTAATCCATTTGGTTTGGGGCAGACAGTGACTTTGGGCATTGTCAGCGCGCTCGGCCGCAGTGGCCTGGGAATTGAGGATTACGAAGATTTCATTCAGACAGACGCTTCGATTAACCAGGGGAATTCGGGCGGCGCCTTGGTTAACCTGCGCGGCGAACTGATCGGTGTTAACACTGCGATTGTCGGGCCCGGTAGTGTTGGTATCGGGTTTGCCATACCCATTAACATGGTTTTGGGATTGACCCGTCAGATTGTCGAATTTGGTGAGGTTCGTCGTGGCCGACTTGGTGTAGTGATACAGGATCTGACTCGAGATCTTGCCGAGGCCTTTGGCATCGATACGGAGCACGGTGCCGTCATCGCTCAGGTGATGCCGGACTCGGCAGCCGCCGATGCTGGGCTCAAGGAGGCGGATGTCATCACGGCAGTGAATGAGCGACCGGTCAAAGGCGCGACGGATCTTCGCAATATAATTGGCTTGTCGAGGTCGAATGAAGAAGTGGAGATCGAGTATTTCCGAAACGGACAGCAGACGACGGTGCGTGTGAAGTTGCGCCCAGCAGAAGTGGCGATGGGTCTGGGAGAAAAGATCAGTCAGCATCTAACAGGCGCGACGCTCGCGGACAGTGAGGATGGTGAGCTAGCCGGCGTTCGAGTGACCGAGGTCGAAGTTCGGAGCCCGGCATGGAAGGCGGGGCTGCGTAAGAATGACCTGATTGTTTCCATCAATCGCCAACGGGTAAAAAATATTGATGATGTCAGACAAGTTGTCTCCAAGCATTCAGCCGGAGTTTTGTTGCAAATAAAACGAGGCGATTCGGCACTGTTTCTGGCCATTCGCTGATTGTGGTCAAGCCGTGAAGTTGCGAGCAACTCTGTTAAGACAGATCGCTTTGTCTCTATCGCCATGAACGCTGCTATTTCCGCTTCGATCCTGGCTGCAGATGTGGCTTGCTTGGGCGATGAGGTGGATCATGTTCTGCTGTCGGGGGCCGGGCGCGTTCATCTTGATGTGATGGATCATCACTATGTCCCCAACTTGACTTTTGGCCCGCTGGTCTGTGAAGGATTGCGGCGACATGGAATCGATGCACCGATCGATGTTCATTTGATGGCGAAACCTGTGGATCCGCTTATTCGAGAGTTTGCCGCAGCAGGCGCTACGTCGATCACTTTTCATCCCGAAGCTACTGATCACGTGGATCGGTCACTGGGCCTAATTCGTGAACTCGATTGCCAATGTGGGCTCGCGTTTAATCCAGCCACTTCCCTCGAATTATGCCGACAACTGGCATCCCGGCTCGACACCATATTGTTGATGTCGGTGAATCCAGGTTTCGGCGGGCAGGTGTTTATTGACTATGTGCTTGATAAAGTGAGCGAAGCGCGACAGATGATTGATGCCAGTCGTTATGCAATTCGGCTTGAAGTAGATGGTGGCATCAAAGAAGACAACATTGCGGCTGTCGCGAAGGCCGGCGCAGATACGTTTGTCATCGGCTCTGGGCTTTTTGGCTGTCGCCAAATAAAGGACCCAAATGGTTACGACACGGTGATATCTGCGCTTAGTGCGCGCCTGACGGGAATTCACCAGTAATGGGTGGGGCTCAAACAGATGCGGTGACAGTTGGGACGGTGGCCGTTAATTCGATCCGCGCGTTTCTGTTTGATCTTGATGGCACATTAGTTGATTCGGTGCCTGATTTGACGACCGCAGTAAACCAACTGCGCAGCGCGTGGCGCTTTGAGCCCGTGAGCGAAGAGCGAGTGCGGTGCTGGATTGGTGACGGGGCACACCGATTAGTCGAGCGCGCGCTTTCCAGCACAACAGGGGGTTTGCTGACCGACGCCGAACTCGAGCAGGCGTACACCTTATTCGTGGATTATTACCAGCGATCGATCTGTGATCGCAGCACGGTTTACCCGGGTGTGTTGGAATTACTGGAAAACTTGAGTTCCCGCGGGTATTTTCTTGGTGTGGTGACGAACAAGCCTCGCCAGTTTGCCGAGTTGCTACTCGCGCGACTTAATCTGAGCGGTCATTTCGATGTGTTGGTTGCCGGCGATGATCTCCCGTGCATGAAACCGCATCCAGCCATGCTGGTACATGCCTGTGAAACACTGGGAATTCTAACTGGACAAGCTGTGTTCGTAGGTGATTCAGGGACCGATGTGGCGGCAGCTCGTGCCGCACGGATGCCTGTCCTGTTGGCTGGTTGGGGTTATGACCCAACTGCTGGGGAAGGTGACGTAATGCCGGATGCCATCCTGCGAGACGTTCGGGATGTCGTGCTGTGGGTAAGTCCGGGGATTGATAGATGACTACTATTGTGGACTTCGAACGGTTTCGTGACGAAGGATACAACCGTATTCCGTTGATGCGCGAAGTCCTGGCTGATCTTGATACGCCGGTTAGCATCTACCTCAAACTGGCGCAGGGTCGATACAGTTATCTGCTGGAATCTGTTCAGGGGGGGGAGAAATGGGGTCGGTACTCTATGATCGGATTGCCTTGCCGAACCATCGTTCGAGTAACTGGTCAACGGTTGGTCATCGAGCAGGACGGCAAACAAATTCATAGTGAGTTAACCGCAGACCCGTTGGCTGAGATCCAGCGTATACAGCAGCAGTTCAAAGTTCCCCCAATCAAGGGATTGCCGCGGTTTAGTGGAGGTCTGGTTGGCTACTTTGGCTATGAAACAGTGCGTTATGTTGAAGAGCGACTTGGTCTTGCCGACAAACCAGATCCGGTCTTGTCGGCAGACATCATGTTGATGGTCTCGGATGAAGTGATCGTTTTTGATAACTTGATTGGCCGACTTTACGTGATCGTACATGTGGATCCGAAAGAAAAAGACGGTTGGCGAGAAGGCCATGCGCGTCTCGACCGATTGGTTAGACAGTTAGATGGGCCCATTCCGTTACCCGCGGTTACTCAACCAAGAGCGGTTTCAGAAGAGGATTTCGTATCCTCCTTTGAGCGCCCCGCGTTCGAGGCGGCGGTAGAACGTTGTCGGGAATACATTGCCAGTGGCGACGTGTTTCAAGTGGTTCTGTCCCAGCGGTTGGCCATTCCTTTTGACATCGAACCGTTTTCTCTCTATCGGGCATTGCGGACGGTAAACCCATCGCCTTACATGTACTTCCTCAATCTGGGTGAACTCCACATTGTGGGTTCGTCGCCAGAAATACTGGTCAGACTTGAGGACGGAGAGGTGACAGTACGCCCAATTGCCGGAACGCGCCGACGTGGGCATGATGAAGCAGAAGACCTGCAACTTGAACAGGAACTGATGTCAAGTCCCAAGGAACTCGCCGAGCATGTCATGCTCGTTGACCTAGGCCGCAACGACGTTGGCCGAATTGCCCGCACCGGCTCGGTCAAATTAACGGCCAAGATGGCAGTCGAACGTTATTCCCATGTTATGCACATCGTTTCCAATGTCGTTGGACAACTCAAGGAAGGATTGGACGCCATTGACGTGTTGCGGGCAACCTTTCCTGCAGGCACGGTATCTGGGGCGCCTAAAGTGCGTGCAATGGAAATCATCGAAGAATTAGAGCCAGAGCGGCGTGGTGTTTATTCGGGTGCCGTCGGCTATATAGGTTGGAACGGAAATATGGATACGGCGATCGCGATTCGCACAGCCGTTATCTCGGGTGGCACGCTCTATATTCAGGCTGGAGCAGGTATTGTGGCTGACTCAATCCCGGCACATGAATGGCAGGAAACGATGAACAAGGGGCGAGCAATTTTTCGAGCTGTAGCAGTGGCCGCCGCTGGTCTTGAGTCACGCATTATTCAACCGTAGTTTGAAACCATGTTACTCATGATCGACAACTATGATTCGTTCACCTACAACCTGGTCCAATATCTTGGAGAGCTCGGCCAACATGTTGCGGTCTACCGCAATGATCAGATCACGCTGAACGATATCGAGGCGCTTGCTCCCTCACACATTGTGATATCTCCTGGGCCGTGCACACCCAATGAAGCTGGCATCTCGGTGGAACTGGCCAAGGTTTATGGTGGGGAGATTCCTATACTGGGGGTGTGTCTAGGTCACCAGAGTATTGCCCAGGCGTTTGGTGGACGGGTGATACGCGCTCAAATCTTGATGCATGGTAAAACTTCGATGATTTCGCATTGTGAGACGGGCTTGTTCGCGGGCTTGCCGAGTCCCTTCCAGGCGACGCGCTATCACTCACTGGTTGTTGAGCGTTCCAGCTTGCCGGAGTGCTTCGAGATCACCGCAACAGCGGAAGACGGAGAGATCATGGCCCTTCGCCATCAAAGATATCCTGTGGTCGGCGTTCAATTTCATCCAGAATCGATTCTCACCCAGCATGGCCATCGCCTGCTCGATAACTTCATCGATCAGGTTTGACTGGAGGTGAACGCGACGACTGACATCTTGGCGCAGATTCTGGCACGCAAACGCGAGGAAATCTCTCAACGCCGGCAGCTAACCCCTATCAATTCGTTGGAGGCGACAGCCCGCGCTACGTCGCTGCCGCGGGGCTTTGCGACGGCACTCAGACAACAGGTTGCGAGTGGACAGGTCGCTGTCATTGCTGAGATCAAGAAGGCCTCGCCAAGTCAGGGTGTAATCCGCCCAGACTTTGTCCCACGGGAGATTGCCAGAAGTTACTCAGATCACGGTGCGACTTGTCTGTCTGTATTGACCGATGAGACATTTTTTCAGGGTCACGCGGAGCATCTCAGGGAAGCGCGAGATGAGGTTGCATTGCCGGTATTGCGCAAGGATTTCATTATTGATCCGTGGCAAGTGGTTGAGACTCGGGCAATCGGTGGCGACTGCGTGCTTTTGATCGTTGCCGCGTTAGATTTTAGTCAGATGAGTGAATTGGCTAGTGCTACGCGTGACCTGGGCATGGATGTCCTGGTTGAAGTTCACGATCGGTCTGAGCTTGAGGGTGCGCTCAAACTCAACAGCGAGTTAATCGGTATCAATAATCGATCTTTACAGACGTTTGATACTCGTCTTGAGACTACACTTGACCTTATAAAAGAGATCCCCGTTGATCGACTGATTGTGACTGAAAGCGGCATTCATGAGGTCGATGATGTGCGGCGAATGAGGCACAGTGGAGTTAACACATTTCTCGTTGGCGAAACCTTTATGCGTGCGGTGGATCCTGGCTCGAAGCTGTCGGAGTTGTTTGCCGGCGAGGTAACGCCTCAGTGAAGGCAAGCATTCAGTTATTAGAAGGGTCTTCATTTGCTGGTACCAGTGGCAGTGGACATAGCGTTACGCTGGATGTCGCGCCGGAGGCTGGCGGACGCAACCAGGGGATCAGGCCGATGGAAATGATCCTGCTTGGTTTAGGTGGATGTACGGCGATTGATGTGTTGCAGATGCTACGCAAAGGACGCTCTAACGTGACCGACCTCAGAGTCGAGGTTAACGGTGAACGGGCTAATGAAGTGCCCCGGGTTTTTGAAACAATCCATGTTCATTTTACAGTGCGTGGTGACGGTCTCAATGCGGCGAAGGTCGAACGAGCGATCGAATTGTCTGCGAACAAGTATTGCTCGGCCACGACAATGTTGGGGCAAGTCGTGGAAATTACTCACGATTTTGAGATCGTGTCAGACGAGCATAAAGTGAGTTGTTGACGGGGTTCGCTCGCATTCGCTACGGTGCTAACGATGGAACTCATTACAAATTGGTTTAGACGCCACTTCTCGAATCCACAGGTTGTTTTCCTTGCCCTGTTTCTGGGGATCTTGTTTCTCATCGTCGTGGTGATGGGTAAGATGGTAGCGCCCATTCTCATTGCAATTGTTATTGCTTATCTTCTAGAGGGTTTGGTGGGGGCGCTGGCATCTAAGGGGGTACCCAGATTGTTGGCTGTGATCGGTGTGTTTGCCGCCTTTGTGATTTTTGTGGTCCTCGTGCTATTCGGATTGGTACCACTGGTTTCTACCCAGTCGACCCAGTTAGTGCAACAAATCCCCTTGATGCTGACGAAGGGACAAACCGCTTTGCAACAATTGCCAGATAACTATCCGGGTATCATTTCGATCGAGCAGGTGGCTGAGATGGTGTCTGTTGTTCGCATGGAAATCACCACTTGGGGACAACGCGCGCTTTCTATTTCGATCTCTTCGGTGGTCGGAGCATTGACCATCTTGGTTTATCTCGTGATCGTCCCGATCCTTATATTTTTCTTTCTCAAGGACAAGAGGATTATCGTTACTTGGGTAAGTCGGTTTGTGCCGAGTGAAAGTCAATTGGCGGAACAGGTCTGGGTTGATGTTGATCGCCAAATTGGCAATTACGTTCGCGGAAAGTTCTGGGAAATCATTATTGTTTGGTTGGTATGTGTGGTTGTGTTCTCGTTGCTTGGATTGGATTACGCTATGTTGTTGGCGGTCTGCGTGGGCTTATCAGTATTGATACCCTACGTAGGCGCGGCGGTCGTCACCGTACCGGTTGTTCTGGTGGCCTGGTTCCAGTGGGGATGGGGTGGCGACTTAATGTGGGTAGTCATCGCTTATCTGATCATTCAAATGCTTGATGGCAATGTCTTGGTACCGCTGTTGTTCTCGGAGGTGACTAACTTACATCCGATTGCGATTATCGCTGCGGTACTGATATTTGGTGGAATCTGGGGTGTGCTTGGTGTGTTTTTTTCCATTCCACTGGCGACGGTAGTGCAGGCAATTCTCAGTTCGTGGCCGGTGGTGGATAAGCCTCTTAAGAATACATCCTCCTAGTCATGAGGACCCTTTCATTGATTAGACCTTTGAACCCTGAGTGTCGGTAATGCGTGCCAACCCCACCTCAACCGATCACACGGTAGCTGGGCAGAACTATGCCCGATTCCGACGCAGAAGTGAGCGCCCCGTGCACGCTTACGAGGCTTTTGCTCTCAGGCAATTTTTGCAATCGATCGGGTCGCCTAGAGTCACAGTGCGTTTATGGGATGACTCGTGTTATGGCGCGTCTGAGTCTGAGGCAGTTGGTACTATAAATATTAATCATCGTCGTGCGTTCTACCATATTTTGCGTGCGAGCGATTTGGGTTTTGGTGATCAGTATAGTGCTGGCGGGATCGATATCACGGGCAATTTAGTTGATGTCCTGAAGGAAGTGTTCTCCTGTAGAGAGGCGGTCGTCAGTGCTTCAAAGACGCTGTTGCGGTGCCTCAATCGGAGCCGCCGCCCGAACCACACGCAGAGTCATGCACAGGAGAACATTCATCATCACTACGATGTTGGCAACACGTTTTATAAGCTGTGGCTAGATCAGGAAATGCAATACACGTGTGCCTATTTTTCGGACCCTGAGCTCACGCTCGAGCAGGCACAGCAGGCAAAGATGGACCACGTTTGCCGTAAGCTACAACTTAAGCCGGGAGACCGCGTGATCGAAGCCGGTTGTGGGTGGGGCGGACTAAGTCGTCATATGGCGCTGCACTATGGCGTCAGCGTAACGGCCTACAATATCTCTCGCGAGCAGCTTCATTACGCTCGACAACGGGCTAAGTCGGAAGGATACGACCAGCAGGTAACTTATGTTGAAAGTGACTACCGCAATATTCAGGGTCAGTGCGATGCATTCGCATCCATTGGGATGCTCGAACATGTGGGACCTGTAAATTACCCGGCATTAGGTGATGTCATGTACCAAGTGTTGACTGAAGAGGGACGGGGCCTGATCCATACCATTGGTCGCAACCGACCGCGACCGATGAGTGGATGGGTCGACAGCCGTATCTTTCCAGGAGCGTATCCACCGACCCTGGGGGAGATGATGAAAGTGTTTGAGGGGCATTCGTTTTCTGTCCTTGATGTTGAGAATCTGAGATTGCACTACGCTAAAACCCTGACGCATTGGTTGACTCGCTATGAGACAGCCAATGCGTCTGTTACGGAAATGTTCGACGATGCCTTTGTTCGTGCTTGGCGTCTTTATTTGTCGAGTTCCATCGCCTGTTTCCTGTCTGGGGGGTTACAGTTGTTTCAGGTGGTTTTTGCACGAGGGGAGAAAAATGCTGTGCCCTGGTCCCGCCAACACCTTTATACCCAATAGTCCGTTATCACAGTTGACGCGTTGTTGCAGGTGACAATGCTTGGTCTTGTATTTTTCAACGCTACTGAGCGATGCGGTAAACTTATGTTCGTTTCTCTAGAAGCACCCCATTTTTTCTGGTTGCACTGACGTTAGATTCAATTGCAGACAATGACAGAATCCACGCGGACTAGAACGCGCCAAAGTGAGATTTGGCTACGGCTTTTTCTCACGTTGGTGTACTTTGGTCTTTTTTTCTACCTGATTAAATTTCTGATGGGTGTCTGCTTGCTTTTTCAGGCCGCGATGCAGATTTTTACTGGCCACACCAATCCGCGTCTTTTGCTGTTTACAGGGGACTTGAATCGCTTCGCTTTTCACGTGCTTCAATATCTTACTTATACTTCCGATCAACGGCCGTTTCCATTTTCTGACTGGCCGGGTCCCGATGATTCAGTGCCCTCGAACGTAGAAGCCTGACGCATCTCTACAGTAACGTTTTAAGGGCGCTTGCCCAGATACATTCAGACAGTGCAAACCGAATACGACCCGCATCAGATTGAGCAAGAAGTCCAGGATTACTGGCTGGAACAGCACAGTTTCGAAGTAACCGAGGATCCATCACGGGAAAAGTTTTATTGCCTTTCAATGTTGCCCTACCCCTCGGGCAACCTACACATGGGGCATGTACGCAACTACACCATCGGCGATGTGATGAGTCGTTACCAGCGAATGAAAGGCCGAAACGTTCTGCAACCTATGGGTTGGGATGCATTCGGCCTGCCCGCCGAGAATGCTGCCATCCAACGGTCGATCCCTCCGGCGAGGTGGACCTATCAGAACATTGAACACATGCGCACACAACTAATGCGCATGGGATTCGGTTATGACTGGAGTCGCGAGGTGACCACCTGTCGGCCAGACTATTATCGATGGGAACAATGGTTTTTCTGCAAGCTCCTTGAAAAAGGCCTTGCTTACCGAAAGAACGCGGTGGTGAACTGGGATCCAGTAGATCAGACAGTTCTTGCTAATGAACAAGTGATCGATGGTAAGGGGTGGCGCTCAGGTGCGGTGGTCGAAAAGCGGGAAATTCCGCAGTGGTTCGTTCGCATTACCGCTTACGCTGATGAGTTGCTGGACGAACTCGATCGCCTGGTCGGTTGGCCGGATTCGGTTAAGACCATGCAGCGCAATTGGATCGGCCGTTCCGAGGGGCTTGAGGTCGACTTTGAGTTGGTGGACAGGGGTGAATCGCTTCGCATTTTTACGACGCGGCCAGATACGCTTTACGGCGCCACCTTTATGGCAATTGCTGCCGATCACCCGTTGGCAGCCCAGGTGGCAGAACGGGATAACACAATAAGAGACTTTATTGATGACTGTCGCAGCGGAGGCATCAGTGAGGCTGAACTCGAAACGCTTGAAAAGAAGGGAATGCCGCTTGGGGTCGAGGCGAATAATCCTCTGAGCGGCAAGCCAATTCCAGTATGGGTGGCAAATTTTGTCCTGATGTCTTATGGCACGGGTGCCATCATGGCGGTGCCAGCACACGATGAGCGTGATCACGCGTTTGCCTTGCGTTACGGGCTTCCAATTAGGCAAGTCATCGCGCCAAGCGATGCACGCGAAGTAGATGTCAACCAGGCGGCCTATGTTGAGAAGGAGGGAATCCGAACTGTCAATTCAGGCCAGTTCGATGGGCTTGACTACACGGATGCTTTCGAGCGCATCACAGCGTATGTAGAAGAACGGGGTATCGGCGCCCGACGGGTCAACTATCGGTTGCGTGATTGGGGGGTATCGCGCCAGCGTTACTGGGGTTGCCCAATTCCTGTTATTCATTGTGAGACGTGTGGCATTGTTCCGGTTCCGACTGCGGACTTGCCAGTCATTCTTCCTGAAGACGTGACTTTCATGGGCGTTCAGTCGCCGCTGAAGGCCGAAACAGATTGGCGTCGTACACAGTGCCCCCAATGCCAGGGTCCCGCTGAACGTGAAACAGATACTTTTGATACTTTCGTTGAGTCCAGTTGGTACTACGCTCGGTATTGTTCTCCCGATGCGGATGCGATGCTTGACGATCGCGCCAATTACTGGTTACCGATGGACTATTACATCGGTGGCATCGAACATGCGGTACTCCACCTGCTGTATTTTCGTTTCTGGCACAAGTTGATGCGCGATGCGGGAATTGTGACGAGTGACGAACCGGCAACGAACTTGCTGTGTCAGGGGATGGTGCTGGCCGAAGCCTATTATCTGGACACAGCGGATGGGGGTCGACAGTGGGTACCCCCGGACGAAGTCGAAGTTGAGCGAGATGGTCGAGGCAGCGTAATCGAAGCACGACGCTGCAACGACGCCAGCAAGTTGATGGCAGTCGGTTGGACGACGATGTCTAAATCCAAGAACAATGGGGTTGATCCCCAGCAACTGATTGATCGTTATGGCGCCGATACAGTCCGTGTGTTTACTATGTTTGCATCTCCGCCGGACCAGTCCCTGGAGTGGAACGATAGCGCTGTTGCCGGGTCGCTGCGGTTTTTGCGTCGATTGTGGGCGCTGGTAGGCCGCCATTCCGCAGCCGTCGTTGACAGTATTATTGATACCGGGTTTGCGCAGGCGGACGAAGAGACCATCATCTTGCGGCGACAAGTTCATACCACACTGGTTCGAATCAATCGGGACATGCAGCGAAATCAGTTTAATACTGTTGTCGCGGCCTGCATGGAGATGGTTAACGCACTGGATCGATTTGACACGGCGGACAAGCCGATGCGGGTTGCCGCGATGCATGAGTCCCTGGGTATTCTCGTTCGAGTGCTAGCGCCAATAGCACCACATATTACTCACGCCCTGTGGCAAGCTTTGGCGATGACTGGTGACCTACTGAACGCCCCATGGCCAGAAAGCGATGCCCAAGCTTTGCAGACAGACCAGATCACTTTGGTTGTCCAGGTAAACGGGAAACTGCGCGGACAGATTGAGGTCGCCGCAGGTGCTAGCGATGAGGATATTCGGAACTTAGCATTGTCGCAGGATCAGATCGCCAAACACACAAATGGCCGTCCGTTGCGCAAGGTCATTATCGTTCCTGGCAAGTTGGTGAACATAGTTGCCTAAAACATCTAACTACAATGTTAACCGTCGGGATAATGGGTGTCGCGCGATGTTGTCGTGGGTCCGTAGTGGACGAGAAGTAGTAATACTGCTGGTCTTGGTAACGTTGATTGCAAGTTGCGGTTTTCATCTGCGGGGAAAAATTCAGTTGCCAGCTGTTTTTTCTGCGACTCATGTAAAAGGCACGGATTTGTCACTGGTCGACGATATCAAACGAGCGTTACGGGTCGCCGGCGGCGCGGTTGTTAATGAGAAGGCTGAGGCAACTGTATCGATCGAATTGTTGCGAGTGAAATATAGTCGTGCCGTACGGAGCATTAACGAGCAGGGCATAGCTGTTGGCTATGAACTGCACTATGAAGTGAGTTATCGAGTCTCCGGACTGGCCAAGCAACGCCTTGTGCCAGATGCTCGGATAGCACTCAAGCGAACGCTTGACTATGGTGACAAAAAAATGCAGATCCTGCAGAAGGACATCGAGGAAAAACTGTTGAAGCAGGAAATGCGCGATGAGATTGTTCGCCAAGTAATATCACGTTTAGCCACCATTAAAGTGGCGCTGAGTGCTAATCGCCGACCGCGCAGCGCGTGACGAGAATCCGGGCGAGTTAACTTGCGCATTCCCTCTACCCAACTGGAACCACATCTGAGCAAAGGTCTTGCCCGGTTTTATCTGCTATTCGGAAGTGAAGCACTGTTGATCGAAGAGGGCAGTGACCGGATTAGGGTGGCCGCCCAGGCCAATGGCTTCTCGGAAGTGATCCGCTATAGCGTTGGGATTGATTTTGAGTGGCAGGAGTTACGTGACCAATCTCAGACACTGTCACTGTTTTCCAGACAGCGACTGATTGAAATCCGCGTTCCATCGGGTCGATTGGGCGAGGGCGGGACGGCTGCTCTGCTTGATTTTTTAGCCGAACCGACGCCAGACACTGTATTGATGGTCCTCATGGGGCGTTTGGATAAGCGGACCCAGTCGAGTCGCTGGTTTAAGGCGGCGGAGACGGCGGGGGTTGTGATCGACGCGCGGCCAGTGTCTTTGCAGCAACTCCCCCAGTGGATTGATCGACGGCTAAGAGCACACGATATCTTGCCCGCTCGTGAGGTATCCGATCGCCTCGCTTACTATGTCGAAGGAAATCTGCTTGCCGCATCGCAGGAGGTAGCGAAATTGTCGCTGTTGCTAGGCCCGGGGGCGAAATTGGATCTGCAGACCTTAGAGGCCATTGTCGCAGACCACGCTAGATTTAGCGTATTCACCTTGGTCGATGCATGCCTTGGTGGGGATGTGACTCGTAGCATTCGAGTGTTAGGGGGTCTGCGGCGGGAAGGAACGGACGCCAGTTTAGTGCTGTGGGCGCTGGTGCGTGAAGTGCGCTCGATGGTGACGATCAGTCGTCATCTTTGCGAGGGCCGATCGCGTCAGACGGTTTACCGTCAGTGTGGTGTGTGGAGTAGTCGCGGTCCGCTGGTAACGGCGGCGCTTGCGCGTCACCGACCAAATTTTTGGACGGGGTTGCGGGCACGGTTACTGTTAGCAGAACAAGCGATTAAAGGACGTACGCGAGTAGTCGGAGGACCCTGGTTGGAATTGGAACGAATCCTACTTCGCATTTGTGGTATAAATGGCCTATGGTTTAAATCCTAAATAACTGAAATAATTGACTAAAAATAAAGAAACTCCTATTAACGATTCAGAATTCGAGGTCGTGGACGAGGTTCGCCGAATCGGGCAGGCTGCGCGGGCGACAGCTCGAGTGCTGGCCAATGCGCCCACTCAGCAGAAGAATTTGGCACTGAATTCAATAGCGCAAGCGATTGAAAACGAGGCCGGGCGGATTCTGGATGAGAACGCTATCGATTTGGAACGCGCCCGGTCATTGGGACTTGTCGAAGCCATGCTCGATCGATTGGAACTGACTCCTGCCCGCATCGCCGCGATGGCGACGGGGCTTCGTCAGGTCTCGGCATTGCCCGATCTGATCGGCGAGGTAACAGGTCTGAGGCAGCAGCCATCGGGCATTCAAGTGGGTCGTATGCGTGTTCCGCTGGGAGTGATCGGTATTATTTATGAATCTCGACCGAACGTGACGGCCGATGCGGCAGGACTTTGTCTCAAGTCAGGAAATGCGGCTATCTTGCGGGGTGGCTCTGAAGCGACTCATTCAAACTTGGCGATCGCCGATTGTATTTACCAAGGCCTGCTCGCGGCGGACTTGCCCACGGCCAGTGTGCAAGTGATCAAAACAACGGATCGAGCAGCAGTAGGCGCGTTATTGCAGATGTCGGACAATGTGGATGTGATCATCCCTCGGGGTGGGCGTGGGCTGATTGAGCGGGTTAGCGCCGAGTCCAGGGTGCCTGTTCTGAAACATCTCGACGGAAATTGCCACGTTTTTATTGACGCACATGCTGATGTAGAGAAAGCCGTCGCAATCGGATTCAACGCAAAATGTCGTCGCTATGGTATCTGCGGTGCGATGGAAACTCTGCTCGTAGCAGAACAGTTAGAGGAGCCCGTGTTGACTCGACTAGGGGCGATGTATGCCCAAGCCGGAGTTGAGATTCGAGGTTGCTCGCGGACCCGTGAGTTGGTGCCGGAGGCCACCTTGGCGACTGAAGAGGATTGGAGGACGGAGTTTCTTGCTCCAATCCTGGCCGTCAGGATAGTGGCCAATGTGGATGAAGCGATCGAGCACATCGGTCGTTATGGATCGGGGCATACGGACGCTATCGTAACTGAAAATCTGCAAACCAGTCGTCGCTTTCTGCGTGAGGTTGATTCCAGTTCGGTCATGGTGAACGCATCGACTCAATTCGCCGATGGTTTTGAATATGGATTGGGCGCTGAAATTGGAATTAGCACGAACAAACTTCATGTCCGGGGTCCCGTGGGGTTGGAGGGACTGACCATACAGAAGTTCATCGTCATCGGTGATGGCACGGTGCGCGCCTGACGAGTTCGATTGAAAATAACGCAACAAAACCGACTGCGCCCCGCGATGGGTGTCTTCGGAGGCACCTTTGACCCAGTCCATCAAGGGCATCTACGCACTGTGGCATCGGTTCAGCAGCAGTTGGACCTGGCGCACGTGCTTTTCGTCCCGGCTGCCAGACCGAGACTGCGCTCGGCACCTATTGCATCTGCTACGCATCGGTTGGAAATGCTGAAGCGGGCGCTCGCGAGCGAGCCCAGTTTTGAGGTTAACGACCTGGAATTGGGCCGCGACGGGCCTTCAACGACTGTGTTGACACTGGAAGCTTTGTACCACGATTACCAGGAAACACCGATTTGTTTCATCCTCGGCATCGATGCATTTTTGGGGTTCCCGCAATGGCATCGCTGGACAGAATTACTTGGGCTTGCCCACTTTGTGGTGATGTCACGGCCTGGAATGGTACTGCCGGTGGAGCGGCCTACTTGGTGGGTTCGCGCCGAAACCACCGATCTGAGCATGGTGCATCGGCGACGCGCCGGATCGGTTGTAATGGTTGAAGTCCCGCCAATGGACGTCGCTGCAAGCAACATTCGTGAACGTCTCAGGGTAGGTGATGATATTAGCCACAGTGTCCCGAAAAGCGTGATCGACTACATTACTGAGCATCAACTTTATGACTTTGACTTCTGATCAGATCGACATTGGCGATACGCGAGTTGCCGATTTTGTAATCACCGCGCTCGAAGATGCCAAAGCCTCTGACGTTCGACTGCTTGACGTACGCCAACTGACGGATATCACCGATTACATGGTTATTGCTAACGGCACGTCTAGGCGCCACGTCGTTGCAATGGCTGAGCGGGTTCGCGAAGCTGGCTTGAAGCTCGAATTACGACCGCTTGCAGTGGAAGGAGAAGGCGAGGGCGAATGGATCGTGCTCGATTACGGTGATGCCGTGATTCATCTGATGATGCCGGACAGGCGAGTTTTTTATGATCTCGACGGTTTGTGGGACCCAGAACTGGGGCAGATCCTGAAGCAGCGGCGCCAGTTAACGGGCGACGGCTAAAGGTTCATGCGTATCCAGTTGCTGGCCATTGGTGATCGTATGCCGAGGTGGGTAGCTGATGGTTTTGATACCTACTCACGCCGCCTTCGGGGGAAAATCAGGCTACAACTCGTTGAAGTCCCAGCGCCGCGTCGTGGTAAAAATGCAGATATTGCACGACTTGTCCGGGATGAAGGACAACGGCTGTTGGCAAAAGTGGAAGTCGGCGCCTACCGTATTGCGCTTGACGAGGGCGGACGCGTTTTGACGACACAGATGATGGCTTCACGATTCTCCACGTGGTGCGAGGACGGATCAAACGTAGCGTTTTTCGTGGGAGGGGCCGATGGTTTGTCGAATGAGGCCATCGCGTCAGTCAACGAGATCTGGTCGCTTTCTAGTTTGACTCTCGCCCACTCGCTGGCCCGCATTGTGTTTGCAGAACAGGTTTATCGGGCGTACAGCCTAATGGAGGGACTTCCTTATCATCGTGGTGAGCGGCGATCGTTAGAGCAGTAATGACCGGCACCTATCGAATTTTATTCACACCTTCTTGCAGGATCAATCTTATCTAACGATGAGCGAAGAATTGCTGCTTAGTGTAACCCCCCAGGAAACTCGGGTGGCGATTATCATCAACGGTGTGTTGCGGGAAATTCTTATCGAGCGACAACGCGCCCGCGGCCTCGTGGGTAATATCTATCGAGGACGAGTGGCGCGGGTTTTGCCCGGGATGCAGGCTGCGTTTGTCGATATTGGACTACAGCGCTCAGCATTTCTGCATGCTGCGAATGCTGTACCAAAGATTGATGACCGGGTATCCCGGGGCGTGGATGGTGGAGCGGTGCCAGATATCAAGCTGTTAGTGCGTGAAGGTGACACAGTCGTTGTCCAGGTGCTTAAGGATCCGCTGGGGAGCAAAGGCGCACGCGTGACCACGCAACTTTCTATTGCTTCGCGTTACCTGGTGTTGTTACCCGGATCGTCCCGCGTTGGTATTTCACAGCGAATAACACAGCCTAGCGAACGGGAACGACTCACACAACAAGTGATTGAACTGTCTACGCAACTCGATGTTAAAGCCGGGTTTATCGTTCGCACGGTAGCCGATGGTGCTAGCGTTGAGTCGCTGAAGAGCGACTTGTTGTTTCTCGTGCGATCCTGGGAAGTGATCCGGGAGCGTCTTAACAGCAACGATGTTGGTCTGTTACACGAAGATCTCCCTTTGACATTGCGAACGGCGCGGGATCTGGTCACCGAGGAAACCACTCGCATTCGCGTCGACGACCAGGCGACTGTCGAAGCGCTGCGTGATTTCGCGCATGATTTTTTACCCCAAACATCATGTCGGATCGAATATTACTCGGGGGCGCAGCCAATTTTTTATTTGTTTGGTGTAGAGGAGGGCATTCAGGAAGCTTTAGCCACGACAGTCCAACTGCAATCCGGCGGCACGCTCGTGTTAGAGCAGACGGAATCGATGACTACAATCGATGTCAACACTGGGGGTTATGTCGGGCGACACAATCTCGAGGAAACGCTGTTCAGAACCAATCTGGAAGCGGCGAGTGCTATCGCGCGGGAACTTCGATTGCGCAATATTGGTGGCATTATCATCGTTGATTTTATTGACATGGAAGAGACAGAACATCGTCATGATTTGGTTCGAGTGTTGACGCAAGCATTGCATCGCGACGGAGTCGGGGTGCAGGTGGCCGATATGTCTGACTTCGGATTGGTTCAGATTGTGCGTAAGCGTTCAAGGCCGAGCCTTGAGCGCGCGATGACTGAAGCGTGCACAGCGTGTGAAGGGTATGGGTTTCAGAAAACAGCGCAAACGGTGTGTTACGAAATTTTTCGGGAATTGATGCGTCAGTCTCGGGCGCATCACTTTCAGGCATATACCGTCTTGGGGTCGCCGCCGGTGATTGACATGTTGCTCGATGAGGAAGCCGGCGCGCTGGCTGATCTGCAGGATCTTATGCAGGGTGTCGTTCATCTCCAGGTAGATACTCTGTTCGGTCATGACAGTTACGACGTGGTGCCGATGTGAGGCGGTCGTTCTGTTTTCGTATCGTTGTTGCACTGTGGGTGCTCTGTTGTTCGGCAGTAGTTTTTAGTGGAACACCGAAAATGCTTCTTAAGGAGCAGATTGATAGAACGCAGTGGCCGGAACAGCGGAACAGTGGTTCTGTTTTGGCCCTGACGCAGATCAACGCAATACTTTCTCAGTTCGACGAAGTACAGGCACATCGCGTCACCATTCGTTACCCTGGAGGTGATCTCGGTAATGCGTGGGCGCTGGAGGTTCGTGATTGGCTGGTTGCTTTAGGTATGCCGTCCGACGCGGTGATATTGGAACCGGGTTCAGGTGGAAGCGACCAATTGATCCTGTTGTTGGAAAAGTTGAGCGGTTTTTGACCGAATGAAGGTTGCGGCTATCCAGATGAACTCCGGCCCGTCGGTCGATGAGAACCTTGAGGTGGTGAGTGATCTGGTCGCCGATGCGGCTGCTGCTGGTGCTAGGCTAGTGGTGTTGCCTGAAAACGTCTGTCTAATGGCAGACACTCATCAACGAAGGTTGGCGGCAGCTGCAAGGGGAGACGAAGTCGCCGCTCGCCTGGCTGAGTTGGCACGCGGCTATTCTCTCTGCCTGGTTGGTGGCACGATACCGCTGCCCGCGACTCACCAGCGGGTCACCAACAGTTGCCTGGTGTATTCCGCGCTCGGCCAGTTAATGGGTCGTTACGACAAGATGCATTTATTTGATGTTCAGCTGGAGCATGGCGAGACCTATGGAGAATCGGAATACACCGTGCCTGGTGACGTCCCGTTATCGGTTGAAGCACTCGATACCTGCCTGGGAATCACAATATGTTATGACATGCGTTTTCCAGAGCTTTATCGTGACCTCGCATCACGCGGCGCTGAGGTGTTTACGGTGCCCTCTGCGTTTACGGTGGCAACGGGCGAGGCCCACTGGGAAGTGCTGTTAAGAGCGCGTGCAATTGAAAACTTGGCTATGGTGATCGCGCCGGCACAAGAAGGGACACATGTCGGTGGTCGCAAAACCTACGGACACAGCATGATCGTCAGTCCGTGGGGAGAAATATTGGCGCAGCAACGTTTCGGTTCCGGCGTCATATTAGCCGAACTCGATTTGGCACAGCTACGTCAGCAGCGAGATGAGTTTCCAGCCCTAAGCCACAGGCGTTTGCCTGATAGCCTCGATTAGTCTGCCTTCTGCAGCAAGAAGTGGAATTCCGAGTTGTTCTCAATCGACTCCAGCAGTGGATTGCCGGTTTGTTTAGCGAAGGCCTCAAAGTCGCGGACGGAGCCTGGATCTGTGGCCATGATTTTCAGAACTTCACCGCCAGCCATCGTATTGAGGGTTTTTTTTGCCCGTAGAATCGGCAGCGGGCAGTTCAGGCCGCGCGCATCGAGTTCATGATCAAAGTTAGCCATGATGGAGAGTGTTAGATGTATTCAAATTAAGTATATAACGTTTTGAGATGTTGAGAAAATGAAGAGGCGGAGATCTTTTCTAAGTCCTGCTTAATTCAAGCGGTGCTCACCATGCTTTGCCGGCGCAGGTGGCCGCATGACGCGGTGCCGTGATTGCATTCGAGCGCCAATCATCTATCGACCATGGGTCTCAGTGAGGATCAGCTACAATCGGTACCCCGCTGGACGATCGTCTGGACCGCGCATGATGCCTCGTGTCAATTCGATGAACATTCTACTGGTAGGGCTTCTTGCCACTGTCCTGTGGTTGGGTTTGGGTGCTGGCGTTCGCGCGGAAAAACTGCCGTCGCTGGGAGAACGATCCGGACGTCCCATTGCCACGCCACAAACACGCCAGTTGGGCGATGAATTCATGCGTGAGGCGCGGCGTCAACTGGTTTTTGTTCGCGATCCGGTGTTATTGGCGTATGTTCAGGCGCTGGGATCCCGCGTCAGCGCTTCTGTTGCTGACGACAGTGATTTTTTCAGATTTCACCTGGTACGAAATGGCGAAGTCAATGCGTTTGCTGTACCCGGGGGCCACGTTGTACTGTATACGACGCTGATTTTGGAAACGGAATCTGAAGGACAACTGGCTTCGGTCGTTGCCCATGAAGTCGCTCATCTGGTGCAGCGCCACCCGACGCGGTCGTTGGCGCGGTCGCACGGTCGAGAGCTCTCTGCCAGTGCTGGAATGTTAGTTGCTGTTTTGCTTGGTGGTCAGGCCGGTGCAGCGACCATGGCAGCCACCAGCGCAATGGCAGTTGGTGACCGGCTACGCTACAGCCGCGCATTTGAACAAGAAGCCGATACTGTGGGCCTAGATTTACTCGCCTCGGCAGGTTACGACCCCCATAGTGCCGTTGATTTTCTACACCGTCTTGAGCGAGCAAGTCGAGTCCAGGGACTAAGCCCGCCGGAATATCTGTTAACCCACCCCCTCTCGACTCGGCGAGTGGCGGAAGTACGCAGTCGAATAGAGCGTTACGCGACGGTCACAGATGGCCACGGATCGGATTTTGCCCATGCGCGGGCCCGCATCAGGGCTTTGTTCGAGCCCAATCCTGAGGCGGCTGCGGATTACTTTGCAAGCCCCGCAGGGGGTGATGTGCTAGTGAAGCGGGCCGCACGCTACGGATTGGCGCTGGTGAAATCGAGGTTGGGTGCCCACGATAAGGCCCTCAGGATTCTTCAACAACTGGTTTCCGATTACCCCGATGACCTGCACTATCCTCTAGCTTTGGCGGAAAGCCATGTTGCCGCCGGGGCGCTGCGGAGCGCGTTAAGCCCGTTGCGAAGTGCACGTGCTCGGTGGCCCGATGAGCCAATACTTTACGGTGCTGAGGCGAATGTGTTGATCAAAATTGGCGAAGCCTCCTTGGCGAAGTCAATGATCCGTGCGGCCTTGCGTCTTGATAACGACAGCGTGGTGCTGTATCGATTACTGGCTCGTGCAGAAGGGCAGTTAGGCAACATGGCGCCGTCCTTTCAGGCATTGGCTGAGGCCAGTTATCTGGAGGGTGAGCCGACGCGGGCGCTGGCCGAACTGAGTCGCGCGGAAAAACATGCCGGTCACAGCACGTATTTAGCCACAAGTATTTCGGCGCGAATGGCGGTGTTGCGAGAGTTGATCGACAGACGCGCAACGCATTAACGTCATTTGACGAGCAGGATGCAGTTGGCTGTTTTGGACAGCGTGTGGGTTGTAATTCGAAGAACAATGGCTAAGATGATAGGTGAAATCACCCCATAGTTAATGCAAATAAGATTTATTCTCATTTAGTTAATATGGTCGGGGTGGAGAGGGTCAACTTAAGGGGGAGCATCGAGATGCTAAGTTTTCGATTTGCCGGAACGTTTCTAATGGGCCTGTTGCTACTAGCAGGTGGTGTTGCGTCTCCGACCGCAGCCACCGCAGGTGAATGGCCCAGCGAGAAACAATGCAAAAAACTGAAGGATGCCGACGTGATCACGACCGGATGGTGCGTCGCGATCACTCGCCGTAAAGGCAATTGTCTGGGTTGCCATATGGCGATGGTAAACCCGTGGCCAGAAGGGTTTCCGCCGGGTGGGAATGTTGGCCCGCCACTAGTGGCGATGAAAAGCCGATTTGAGAGCAAAGAAGCACTTAGGGCGCACATTTACGATCCGACCGTGCGTAACCCGAATACCTCGATGCCGCCATTCGGCAAGCATCGATTACTTTCGGATAAGCAGATTGACCAGATCGTGGAATGGCTTTGGACTATTTGATAACAAGTGACGTGTGATGCATTGCAAGGGAAGGAGTGTGTACAGATGAAACGACGAATTTTGTTGAAGGGCACCGCGGCAAGCGCTTCGCTTGTGGCGGCAGCGGTTGCCGGGTTGCTGGTTCCTGTTCGACTGCTGGCTGCTGATTGGCCGCAAACTGCGTTCGAGTCTGATGACGCGGGTAATGCGATTAAGGACTATTTTGGTGATGCGGCGGTGGTCGATAGTGATCAAGTGGTCATTAAAGCGCCACTGCAGGCGGAAAATGGTGCTGTCGTGCCTATTAAGGTGACCACGACGTTGGCTAACGTGGAATCGATCGCGATCATTGTTGAAAAGAATCCAATCCCGTTTGTGGCGTCACTCGATGTGCTGTCGGGCGCCAGCGGTGCGCTTTTCAGCACTCGAGTGAAGATGGGACAGACCTCACCGGTGACCTGCTTGGTGAAGGCGGGAGGCAAGGTCCACCGAGCTTCACAGGTGGTGAAAGTAACCGTTGGTGGTTGTGGCGGTTGAACCCACGGCGACCAGTTAGGAGAGAACAATGGCAACCAAGATGAAGATTAAGAAGGCCAAGAATGGGGGTTATCAGGTCCTGGTTCTGGCAAAGCATCCTATGGAAACGGGGTTACGGAAAGATAAGAAAACCGGAAAGAAGATTCCCAAACATTTTATCAAGACGATGAAATTCCACTTGAATGGCACACCTGTCGCGCAGGCTAATTTGGCCCAGGGTGTATCGAAGAACCCGCTGATCGGGGTTTCACTCAGCGACGCCAAATCAGGTGATAAAGTCAGTGTTAACTGGATAGACAACACTGGGGGCACTGGCAGCGTTGAGGCGACCGTTAAGTAATAAAATATTGATCAACGGCGAGTTGTTGTTGCGAAATGCGGTAGCCGCATAAGGAGAAGAACATGAGGACACGCTTAACATGGGCGATCACGGTGCTCTCTGTGGTTTTGCTCGCACCGGTGGCTGGCGCCGTGACAGAGGCCGAGGTCCAGGCAGACATCGACAATTTTCAGGGGTATTTCAAAAAGCGCTTCCCTAATGTCGCTCTGGCGGACTATGTCGACGGGGTTAACGCATTGTCCGCTTATAGCGAGCGACGGGCCAATTGGGAATTATTGATGGAATTTCCCCCGTTTGAGCCTGAAATGGAAAAAGCACGAAAGGAATGGTCAAAGCCATTTGCCAATGGTAAGGGATTGGCTGATTGTGACTTGGCGCCGGCCAACACCTACCCTGTTTATGACGCGGGTACCGACGATCTTCGGACTTTAGTGGGTGATATCAACGCTTGTCTCAAGGCGAACGGCGAGAAACCCATAAAGAATGTCAAACGCAGCAAGATGGCGAGATTGGTTGCGGCCTACAGAGAACAATTTAATGGACAGGCCATGGCCGTCGATGTGTCTCATCCCGGTGCTCGTCGTTGGTACGAAGAGGGGCGCCAGTTCTACTGGGCTAAGCGAGGCCAATTGAATTTCTCCTGTGCCAATTGTCATATAGACAATGCTGGCATGAAGGTCCGTGGTGACGTCCTGAGTGCAGGTTTAGGGCACGGGGTAGGGTTTCCTGTTTTTCGAACCAAATGGGCTGTTGCAGGAAAACCCTGGGGCACAGTGCATCGCCGTTATGGTGGTTGCAACAAGCAGGTACGTGCCAATCCCTTCAAGGCACAGGGACGTGAATACAAGGCGCTTGAGCTGTATGAGGCCGTCATGAATTCGGGAGTACCGCTCAAAGTGCCCAGCCAGCGCCAGTAAGTCGCTGGAGTGACCGTGGAAAAGGCCTGGCCTTTTGGCTGGGCTTTTTCTTGCACTAGAACATCCTCCCACCGTAAGGGGCTAGTGGCCTAACGGTGTGAGCCATTGATTATCACAACCAGTTTCTTTCAATGACCCTTGCCCGCCGAGAATTTCTGCATGTATTAGCGCTGGCCGCCGCTGGTATGGGGCTGACGTCCCGTGCCGCCAACGCAGCCATTGAGTACGACTTGGCGCCAATGGGCAACCTGTCTTTGTTGCACTTCACCGACAGCCACGCACAGTTGTTGCCAGTGCATTATCGAGAGCCCAGTTACAACATCGGACTTGGCGAGGCCTTCGGCCGGCCCCCGCATATCGTGGGCCAGCACCTGCTTGACTATTTCGGTCTCAGTCCTGCTACGGCTCAGGCCCACGCCTTGACTAGTCTCGATTTTGAGACGGCTGCCAGTAAGTATGGAAAATTGGGTGGATTCGCTCATCTTGCTACGTTGATCAAACGGCTTCGTGCTGAGCGTCCTCACAGTCTGTTACTCGATGGGGGAGACACCTGGCAAGGTTCTGCTACCGCGCTGTGGACTCAGGGACGTGACATGATCGAGGCCTGTCGCTTGTTAGGTGTTGACATGATGACGGGGCACTGGGAATTCACCTATGGCATGGATCGAGTGCGGGAAATCATTAACAATGAGTTAGCTCCGATCGAGTTTCTGGCTCAGAACGTGTACTTGACCGAAGATGCTGCCTTCAACGATCGACCGGCTTTTGATGAAGAGACGGGCTTGGTCTTTAAACCCTACAGCCTGCGTATGGTCAATGGCGTTGCGGTTGCCGTTATCGGGCAGGCTTTTCCGTATACGACGTTGGCGAATCCGCGCTATTTAATTGATGAGTGGAGTTTTGGGATTCGCGAAGAGCGGGTTCAGGCCAGTGTCGAGGCGGCCCGTGCGGAAGGTGCTGAGGTTGTCGTTTTACTGTCCCACAACGGAATGGATGTCGATCTTAAGTTAGCAAGTCGTGTCAGTGGTATCGATGTGATTCTCGGTGGCCATACGCATGACGGCGTGCCGGTGCCAAGTATTGTTCACAACAATGGAGGCCAGACATTGGTTGTCAATTCTGGGTCGAACGGAAAATTTTTGTCGGTGCTGGATCTGGATGTCCGCGCAGGCCGGGTTCAGAATTACCAATTTCGTTTGTTACCGGTGTTTGCCAATCTGCTTACACCGGATCCGGAGATGGCGAGTCTGATCGAGGCGGTCCGATCGCCCTACGAGGATCGGTTAAACGAAGTGCTGGCAACTACGGATACCTTGTTGTACCGACGAGGTAATTTCTCGGGTACCTTTGATCAGATAATCGTTGATGCACTACGCGAGGTGCAGGGCGCCGATATCGCGCTTTCGCCTGGCTTTCGATGGGGCACGACGCTGTTGCCCGGTGATTCAATTACGATGGAGCAGTTGATGGACCAAACCGCCATTACTTATGCTAAATCGACGCTTGCTGAGATGACTGGTAGTGACATTCATGCTTTGTTGGAAGACATAGCTGACAACTTGTTCAATCCGGATCCTTACTATCAGATGGGCGGCGATATGGTCAGGGTCGGTGGATTGTCGTACACCATCGATCCCAGTGTGCCGATGGGACGGCGCATCAGTGAGTTGCAATTTAAGAACAAACCACTGGATCCTAACCGGCGTTACCGTGTGGCAGGTTGGGCTAGCGTTAGGCCTCAACCTGATGAGTCGCCGGACATTTGGCAGGTGGTCGGCGACTATCTTCGTGACAGAAAACGCATTGATCAGGTTACCGTCAATATGCCCCATGTTAAAGGCGTGAATAACAATCCGGGATGGATTCGGCAATAAGGGTCAGTCAAATGAGTTCAGAGTACTACGACACAATAGATCATCTGGAAAAGCAATCGGTTGATGCGGACTATATCCTTGGTTGGGCCGGGGGTTACTTGGACAATCCAGCTCGCGAAGAGCAACGGGTGACACCGGCTTATACAGCAGGTTATGCCGACGGCAAGGCGGGGCACACCGAGCAGGCGGGGCAGTTCACGATTCAGTAACACGGTCTCCGGGGGCTTGTTTGATCTGGGGCCCAAGTAAGTTCTTAAGTATGTCCAGAAACAGCCGAACAGCGTCGGGGCCATCCACCGTGATGACTTGATCAATGACCCAGCGATTGGTTTGGCTTTCTCCCATCACCTGTTGGATATTTGTTCCAAGGCTTTTCAGCAGTCCAAAACGTGGCCCTAACTCGTCGAATGAATATTGAGCGTATTCGGTGGTGCGCACATTGAGAAGATCGATGAAGAGTTTCTGATGGTTGTCTAGCCCCAGAATCTCGCTGGCGTTACGCTGCAGATGGCGGGCACAACCTAACGACAGTTCTTGAACAAATGTGTGGCGCTTTTCGGGGGAGAAGTGCTGACTGCACAGGCGATCAGCACAGTGTACGAGTACGAAGAGATACTCACTGATGACATCCAGGCGCTGTCGATCACTCGTGTAGTTATAGTTCTCTTCGTGCAGATTCTTGGTCGATGCCAGTGCGATGGCCCAGGCACGGTAGGCGGCGGCACCGGCGCTGTCGATCAGACTGCCCTGTCCCGGGTTGCGCCAGCGATCAGGAGCGAGACGGGACATAGCGGAACACTTCCTAGCGTTTAGAGTTTTGTTCTTCGTGAGCTAAATCAATGACTCGCGTCGCGAGCGCATCGTATTCCTTTCGGTAGTCAGTTAGGAGGTGATTGCTGGGTGGAACGAAATAGTCTTTAGGCTTGAGTCCGTCCTTCTGTTCATATGCGATGAACAAATGCTGCAGTTCCAACATGCGTTGGATCAATTTATTTTTTTCATTCATTGCATAGTTCTCATGGTTAAATAATCAGTTCGTGTATCGCTGTTCAATCGTTACTGTCACGCCTGACTGACGAAATACTTTTGTGATGGTGAAAAACACCACAGCCCATCGCTCGCCCCAGACCCAAACCGAAAGCTTGCAGATCGAGCGACTCGTCATCTTCAAGATCCGCTACCATGAGACTGTGCGCAGTCCATGTCCCTGACGCGGACCGTATCACGTGTTCCCGACCACACAGGAGTTTCCTTGGTTGAATACCACGGGTGTGGAAGTGCGCAACGATGGCGTTGGTCAAGTCTGCTTCGTCGAGTAGTTCGGGAGTCATGACAACGTGTCGAGAAAAAAGGGTTGGGCATGGCAATAGATGCTTCGTACGTCCTTTGCCCACTTCCAAAGCGAAATTATCGACGAGCAATTGTTTGCCGGTCAGTTCGTGACCACTGGTAACACGGTGTGGCGGAAGCCTCAATGTCAGACGGGTCCGACGGGACAGTTGGATAACTCCGTTCTCAGTTGGTCGTTGCCAGCCATTACCTGAATCAGGACCATGGTGCAGGTAAATGCCTAGAGAGGGTTCTGAAGGAATCCAGGTTAAGTGGCGCGCAATGGCGCTCTGCAGGCTCAGCCCGAAATCTGATTGCAGGTGTTGACCACTGACGCTGAAATGCAGGTCGATCATGCCCTGATTCGGGACACTTGCTTCCTGCGGTTCGTTTTCCTGCCAGTGAATATTCATGGGAGTGAGAGTCAGGTGCTGATCATGCGGCCGGCAGCAGTGACGTGGGCAGTGCCGCAACGCCGCCACTGATGGGATTCCGGAAGCGAGCTCGGTAGAGGAGCCTTGAGTGCGGCGTTACATCGGTAAAGGCGCTGCGTGCGTGAAGTATGTTATGACAGATGATGCCTTCACCGGCTTCCAGTGTGTGTTGGAGTACCAGATCCGATGCTTGCGCGAGCACCTCACGCAGCTGGTCAAGCGCAGTCCGAACGAGTTCGCTTTTTTGCCATTGAATGTGACGCTGCCGACTGGTGTAGCGCATGGCCAGGGCACCGTCCTTTGTAGCAAAGAATACGGGGCCGGCGCAGGCTGGTCGAATCACTGTTCCTTGCTCGGATCGGTGGGCAGGAATGGTCATTGCATTGGGATGGGTGAGTGCGGTTACCAGAGAGGGGTCCCGTCGACGCAGTAAACCATATATGACAGTGTGATCGATAAGAAGGTTACAGCCACCGCTATCAGCCCGTCGTTCGCAATGCAGTAAGAATGATCTTATGGCCTGGTCGGTAGGGTAATAATAGCCATCAGTATGCCAGTTCAGCGCGGCCGATGAGAATGGGATAGATGGTTTTTCTGTAACGATGTGCTGGTCGGCCAGTTCTGCCAACCCTTGATTGTTGGTGGTCGTGTCCAGGTCCAGGCGGGTCAGCCCAAGTTGTGCTGCCAACGACAGAATACTCTCTTGGTTCACCCGTTCGGGAGTTCGGCAGCGGTAAATGACCATATTGGCCCTTGTAATCGCAGTGATCAGGGCTGCACGTTCGAACGACGTTAATTTTTGTGGATTGGTGATTTCAACCAAGGGATTACGCAGCACCTGTCGATAACCGAACAGTTTCTGCTCAAACCAGGATTCAAAGTTGGAATGGGTCAATAGGTTGTATTCAAAAGGGGTTGTGGCAGACAAGGTTCGAATCGATTTTACCGGCGCTACGTTCGATTCGCGCGACAGGCCGCTTAGAGGATTGCTTTCCAGCATTGTATAAAGATCGTTGGTGGTGCCCCATCCTCCATAAGAGGAAGGCCTCTTTACACAGGATTCGGGCGATATCCTATCTCTTTAGGGATAGGTCTAGCTGCGCCATGCTTCCCCAAGGGAGTAATGGTCACCGTCCGGTGGCCCTCTAAAATAGCGAGTTAACCAGACTGAACACGTTTCGATGTAACGCCTCGTCAAACTTGTCACGGAGAACACTGGCTATGTCGAATGAGAAAAAGCATGCCACGCCCATGTTGGATGAACTGGAGACTGGTCCGTGGCCGAGTTTCATTTCGGGAATTAAGAACCTTCGTGATGGGCACCCAAGCGGGCGGGTAAATGGCATGGCCAATGACTTACTCGGCCAGCTCGAACACTCGTATGAAACCCGCAAGGGATACTGGAAGGGCGGGACCGTCAGCGTCTACGGTTATGGCGGCGGCATCATCCCAAGGTTTTCTGAAGTCGGCCAGCAATTCCCCGAGTCTAAAGAGTTTCATACGCTGCGAGTGCAACCTCCTGCGGGACACCATTATTCAACGGATATTTTGCGACAACTCGCCGACAGTTGGGAGAAGTGGGGATCAGGATTGGTTACGTTTCATGGCCAGACCGGGAATATTATGTTTATCGGCGCCACTACTGAAAACACCCAACATTTTTTTGATGAGATCAATGATTACGGTTTTGATCTCGGCGGCGCGGGGCCGTGTGTGCGGACCGCACAGTCCTGTGTCGGCTCGGCGCGCTGTGAGCAGTCGTGCGCAAACGAGCACAAGATTCACCGCATGCTGGTGAACAATTTCACTGATGATGTGCATCGACCCGCTCTGCCGTACAAGTTCAAATTCAAGATATCGGGCTGCCCGAACGATTGTATGAATGCCATTGAGCGATCCGATTTTGCGGTGATTGGGACCTGGCGCGACGAGATTGTTATCGAACAGGACCAATGGAAAAAATATGTGGATAAGAAGGGTCGCCAACATGTGATCGACAACATCATCACCCGCTGCCCCACCAAGTGCATGAGTCTGAAGAACGATGACACACTGGAGATTGATGACCGCAATTGCGTCAAGTGTATGCACTGCCTCAACGTGGTTCCTTCCGCCTTGTCTCCTGGCGAGGATCGCGGTGTTTCAGTGCTGATCGGTGGCAAACGCACCCTGAAGATTGGTGATCTCATGGGGACGGTGATTGTGCCTTTTATGAAGTTGGATACCGAGGCCGATTATGAGCGATTGGTTGAACTGGCTGAAAGCTCGATTGATTTCTGGGCTGAAAATGGCTTGGAACATGAGCGCTGTGGCGAGATGATCGAGCGCATTGGGCTGGTGAATTTCCTCGATGGAATTGGCGTTGAAGTGGACCCGAACATGATTGATCACCCGCGGGAATCCTCCTATGTCCGAATGGATGGATGGGACGAGGAGGCAATCAAGTGGTTCGAACAAAAACGCGACCAATCGTTGGCAGCGGCAGATTGACTGTTTGGCAACAACACAACTGACTAGTGGAGCAGTGACCAATGGCTAAACGGGAAATGCGTCAAGCGATAGAAACCGGTTGTCCCGATGGGTTTCAATATATGCATCCATTGATGGTCAAGAATTTCGGTCAGTGGAAAACACATGATCATCCTCGCCCCGGGGTGTTACGCCATATTGCCAAGAGTGGTGATGCCATCTGGACGGTGCGCGCCGGAACACAACGAATTCTCGATGTTTTTACGCTGCGTCAGCTGTGTGACATTGGGGACCGCTATGCAGATGGACGTGTGCGTTTCACGATTCGCAGCAACATTGAATACATGTTGGCGGATGAAGAAAAAGTGGCCCCGCTGATCAAGGCACTAGAAACAGCAGGTTTCGTCGTTGGCGGCACAGGCAATTCTGTTGCCATGATTTCTCACACACAGGGCTGGTTGCATTGCGATATTCCAGGGACGGACGCATCGGGTGTGGTCAAGGCGATGATGGATGAGCTCATCGATGAGTTTAAGAGCTGTAATATGCCCAATCGCGTTCACATCACGACTTCATGTTGCCAGATTAACTGCGGTGGGCAGGGTGATATTGCGATTAATGTGCAGCACACTAAGCCGCCAAGAATTAACCATGACCTTGTTGCCAATATGTGCGAGCGGCCGTCGGTGGTTGCGCGCTGTCCGGTGGCTGCTATACGGCCCGCCCAGGTGAATGGCAAGCCGACCCTCGAAGTCGATGAGAAAAAGTGTATTTGCTGCGGCGCGTGCTATCCACCATGTCCGCCCATGCAGATCAATGATCCGGAACACACTAAACTCGCGATCTGGGTTGGTGGTAATCATTCCAATGCCCGCAGCAAGCCTAGTTTCCAGAAATTAGTGGCTTCGGGCATTCCAAATAATCCTCCCCGCTGGCCCGAAGCCACTGCGATTGTTAAACGGATTCTCCGTTGTTACAAGGAGGATGCGCGCGATTGGGAACGAGTCAACGACTGGATTGACCGCATCGGTTGGCCACGGTTTTTCGAGTTGACTGGTTTGCCATTTACCAAATACCACATCGACAATTGGCGCGGCGCACGTAAGAGTCTCAACGCGTCAAGCTACGTTCGAATCTAAAGGCTTGTTCGAATCAGCGAATGAAATTTGCGCTGATGATTAATCAGGGGCCGTATACCCACCAGGCATCGGATACTGCTTATCATTTTGCCTGCGCGGTGCTGAAGGCCGGCCACGAGGTATTTCGAATATTCTTCTACCATGACGGGGTTAACAACGCTACCCGGATGACGACACCACCACAGGATGAGCGACATGTGATTGATCGCTGGAGTGAACTGGCCAGTCAACATAAGCTAGATCTGGTCGTTTGTGTGGCCGCGGCCCAACGGCGTGGAATTCTTGATGAAGACGAGGCTCGCCGTCACGGGAAGGATGGCGACAACTTGGCCCCAGGATTTCGAATTTCTGGCCTAGGTCAGTTAATTGAAGCGGGGATTGAAGCGGATCGGTTTCTGGTCTTCGGTAACTGAGTGGTATTAAATTTGCCAACGCGAAAGAAATTCATGTACGTCAACCGTAGTGCGCCGCATGGCACTATCTATGCACACGAGGGTCTGGAAGTGGTCCTGGTTGGGGCCGCGTTTGACCAGGAGGTGAGTATGGCGTTCGTGGGGGACGGCGTATTTCAGTTGAAACAAGCGCAAGACACCAGTGGCATTGGCACCAAGAATTTCGCTGGCGCCTACCGCGCATTGGCTGATTACGATGTAACGCGTCTTTACGTTGAGACAGAGTCATTGGAAGAGCGCGGCCTCACTGTTGACGATCTGATGCCGCTGACTTATGACGATGAGGGAGATGATGATCAGGAAAAATCTTTGATTACGCTCATCGATCGTGCATCTCTCGGACAATTGTTTGAAGCGCAGGACGTCATCCTTAATTTCTAGGATTGTCAAATGTTACATACTGTTAACAAGTCGCCATATCAGTCTGATGCGCTGACTACTTGTTTTGGTTTAGCGCAGCCTGGCAGCGCTGTGCTGCTGATCGAAGATGGTATCTACGGAGCGATGACCAATACGAAATTCAGTGCTGCTGTCGTGATTGCACAGCAGTGTTGCGCGATCTATGTGCTTGAGCCTGATCTCCAGGCGCGTGGTTTTAACACTGATTGCATAATGAATGCGATCCAAACTATTGATTACGATGGGTTTGTCTCCTTGGTGGAGGACAATCCGGTAGTGCAGGCATGGTGACCTGCCGACTATAGAAGGAGAAGCACGATGTCTTTTGATGTGAACGGTAGATCTTATGAGACGGATGAAGAAGGATATCTCGCGGACTTAAGTGAGTGGTCGAGTGATGTGGCTGGGCACATGGCGGAGTTAGATGACTGCGATCTCACTGATAACCACTGGGAGGTAATTAATTTCCTGCGTGAGTATTACGAGGAATACCAGATCGCCCCCGCAGTGCGTGTGTTGACAAAGGCGATTGGCAAGAGGCTCGGAAAAGAGAAAGGTAACAGCAAGTACCTGTATGAACTGTTTCCCTATGGTCCGGCCAAGCAGGCCTGTAAATATGCGGGATTACCAAAACCGACGGGTTGTGTTTGAACGTTAGAAAAGTTTTGGCGAGCGCCTCGAAGGCTCTTGTCGAAACGGCTGTTGTTAGGAGCGAGAGAAGTATTGAGCCATGATTCTGACCGCTATTTTTGCGATCGGGCTGTACCTTGCCGTGCTGGTGTTGGTGGTGGGAACGGCGTTTCGCGTCGTTCACTACGTAAGAATACCGGTGCCTCTGGTGATACCGACCACGCCGGCTCCAATCACCCGCACAGGCGTGGTTGCCCGCCTATTGCGCGAAGTCGTTTTCTTCGAGAGTCTGTTTAAGGGTAGTAAATGGACGTGGCTATTCGGTTGGATTTTTCACTTTGCTATGCTGATGGTTCTGTTAGAGCATCTGCGTTATGTCAGTGAACCCGTATGGTTGTGGATCGTGGCCATACAATGGGTAGGTCTCTATGCGGGTATTGCTATGTGCCTCGGGCTGGTTGGCCTTGCAGTGCGTCGTGTAGTGGTTGATCGCATCCGCTATATCAGTGCACCGTCTGATCACCTGATGCTGCTGCTCCTCGTTGGAATTGGCGCCAGTGGTGTTGGCATGAAAGTGTTCTGGCATACAGATATTGTCGCACTGAAAGCTTTTGTCATTGGATTGATACGATTTGACTGGCAGCCCTTGCCTGGCGACCCTGCGCTCCTTGTTCATCTGTCGCTGGTGATTGTTTTAATGCTGATCTTTCCGTTCAGCAAGTTACTGCATGCACCGGGCATGTTTTTTAGTCCGACCCTCAACATGGTTGATACGCCGCGCGAGCACCGCCATGTTTCGGGGTGGGGAGAAACGCGAACAAGTCATCGCAAAGTAGCGTCGCAGGAGTTGAAGCCACGTGGTTAAGCAGGAGTTTCCCGTGCCGGTGATTACGGAGCATCTCCAGGTGCCGCGGGTGCAGCCCGATGCTATGGCAGAGACGAAACCCTTTGTCGCTAAGGCCGAATTTCAAGAGGCGTTAGGCTTTCCTGGTAAATTAGTCGACAACTGGCAATCGGTTGCGCTGGATAAGATGTCGGAACTACTGGGTAAGTATCGTGCGCTCCCTGTATTTCTGGATTCTTGTGTGAAATGTGGTGCGTGTACCGACAAGTGCCATTACTACCTTGGTACGGGTGATCCGAAGAATATGCCGGTCGCACGACAGGATCTGATGCGCAATGTATATCGTCGCTATTTCACTTTCGCCGGTCGTTATTTTCCGAAGTTGGTCGGCGCCCAGGACCTGACGGAGTCCGTGCTGGAAGACTGGTACCGCTATTACCATCAATGTTCAGAGTGCCGTCGTTGTTCTGTGTATTGTCCTTTTGGAATTGATACAGCTGAGATCACGATGGCGGGGCGAGAGATTCTGGCGTCGGTCGGGCTCGGCCAGAAGTATGCCAATGAAATTATTGGGAAGGTCCACAAGATAGGGAATAACCTCGGGCTACCGGAACCCGCCCTGGCCGATACCTTGACAGGATTGGAGGAGGAGGTCGAAGAAGACATCGGCGTCAAGGTGCGTTTCCCCTTAGATGAAGCGGGGGCAGATGTCCTGTTAGTGACACCATCAGCGGATTTTTTTTCTGAACCGCATGTGGATGGTCTGATTGGTTATGCCAAGGTCTTTCATCAGGCCGGTATCCGTTGGACCCTGAGCTCTTACGCATCTGAAGCTGCCAATTTTGGAATCTTTATCGGCAACTACGATCAGATGCAAAAAGTAGCGGAGCGAATTCGCCAGGCAGCGCTTGATCTGGGTGTGCGTCGAATTGTCATTGGAGAGTGTGGCCACGCCTGGCGAGTGGCCTACAGTTACTGGAATACTTTGATCGGCCCGTTCGATTTTCTTGATACAGATTATCCGGCGCCACAACACGTGTGTGAACTAACTTACGATCTTATTCAGCAGGGGGCATTGACGCTGGATCCATCGGCCAATGATAAAAAAATCGTGACTTTTCATGATTCGTGCAATGTATCCCGTGGATCGCGCATGGGGTCGACTCCAGGCGGCCAATTCACATTGCCGCGTCAAATCATTCAAGCTGTCTGCAATCACTTTGTTGACATGGCACCTGAAACGACGCACGAACAAACATTCTGTTGTGGAGGTGGTGGCGGATTGCTGACGGACGACTTACTGGAACTCCGAGTGAAGGGGGCGTTGCCGCGGGTGACGGCACTCAAGCAGGTTGTGGATAAGCACGGAGTCACTCATATGGCCGCAATCTGCGCCATTTGTAAGAGTCAATTTTCCAAAGTGTTGCCCATCTATGGGTTCGACATGGATATGATCGTTAGCGTGCATCAGCTGGTCGGCGATGCACTGGTATTCGACTCGGCGCACTGACTGAAGTTGCGACAACCAAGCGAACTGAAACACTGTGACTGAAGAAATCTCGATACCGTTGAGCTACCGTCGTTATCAGGATGGAGATCATACCTGGAGCGATTTTAAAGATGACATCTTCGTTGGAGATGCGTCGGATAAATGCCCCACCTATGTTCACCGTACACCACCATGCCAGGGCAGTTGTCCCTCGGGCGAGGATATCCGGGGTTACTTGCAGATTGTGAGAGGCATGGAGAGACCACCAGAGGGTATGGCCTGGCAAGAATATGCATTTGCCCGTGCAACTGATGCCAATCCATTTCCCTCAATGATGGGTCGTGTCTGCCCGGCACCTTGTGAGGATGGTTGCAACCGTAACGATGTGGAAGATTTTGTTGGCATCAATGCGGTAGAGCAATTTATCGGAGACACCGCGTATAAGAATGGCTATCGCTTTGCTGAGCCGCCTCCCCTGACAGGAAAGCGGGTCGCTATTGTGGGAGGGGGTCCTGCAGGCCTGTCAGCAGCTTACCAATTGCGACGCAAGGGTCATGGATCGACTATCTTCGAGACACAAGATCAACTCGGGGGTATGTTCCGCTATGGGATTCCGGGCTATCGTACGCCGCGTGATGTGCTCGATGCTGAAATCGAACGGATTCTTGCGCTAGGTGACATCGAAGTCAGGACCGGTGTGCGTGTTGGTCGTGACGTCTCAATTGTTACTCTGGAGCGCGATTTCGATGCTTTGTTGTGGGCGATCGGTGCACAACAGGGTCGGGGTCTGCCTGTTCCAGGTTGGTCAGATACACCGAATTGCGTCTCTGGAGTGCGTTTTCTTGAGGCGTTTAACGGCGGCAAACTGCAGGTCACGGCCAGTAAAGTAATTTGTGTTGGCGGGGGAGACACCTCCGTTGATGTGGTATCGGTCGCCCGGCGGTTGGGCAAGATCGAGAATATTCGGGAAAAGGATCGCGCTGAACGCGTCATCGGTGGCTACGCAGCCCATGACTCGGCGATGGCAGCGGTTCGAGAAGGTGCAGAGGTTACGCTGACCGCGTTATTTGGCAGAGAGGCAATGACCGCGACCGAAACGGAAGTAGACGATGCGCTGACGGAAGGGGTGCGCGTCTTCAATGGAGTGATGCCCATTGGTCTTGTCCGTAACGGAGATGGGCGCGCCGTGGGTTTGCAGCTTGCTCGTTGCAAAGTTGACGAAAAAGGTATTCCTACCCCGCAGGAGGGAACAGAGTTTGAGGTCGAAGCGGATCTCATCGTTTCGGCAATCGGCCAAGGAGGCGATCTGACTGGCCTTGAAGAACTGGGAAACGATAAGCATTTAATCGAAGCGGATGCGTTTTACCGAGTGCCAGGCCGCGATGGACATTTCGTTGCTGGCGATATTATTCGCCCTCACCTGCTGACAACGGCCATTGGTCAGGCGTCTGTGGCAGCGCAGAGTATTGATGAGTTTTTTGCTAATGAGATACGGTCGCGTCGCCCACGGGTGGATGTCCATCATTTCAATTTATTGAACAAGCTGAACGAGCATCAGTTGGCACCGACGCCTTACGATCACACCCAATCCTGGGGGACCGATGCGGGCCAGTTCGCGGTCCACAATTACGAGGACCGTGCTGCCCACGAAATTATTCCGAGCCAGCGCCTGTTCCTAGGCCACTTCGGTTATGAATCACGCAATCAACGCGAGGACCGAGTACCCACTAGCGATGAAGTATTGGGGGATTTTGACGAGCGCCGGCTGAATTTGAGCGAAGAGCAGGCCGTGGCGGAGGCAAAACGTTGCATGAGTTGTGGCATGTGTTTCGAATGCGATAATTGTGTGATTTTCTGCCCACAGGATGCGGTCTTTCGCGTAAACAAAGATCGATCGACTACTGGTCGTTACGTCGACACAGATTATGATCGCTGTATTGGATGCCATATCTGTGCCGATGTTTGTCCGACGGGTTACATTGACATGGGCCTTGGCAAGTAGCGCCGTAGCGAACAGACGATGGGATCCGTTTGGCAGTTGCTTCTTTTGATAATGTTGACTGGTGTTTTGCCGTTGTCGGTCATTGCGGATGGGCCGATTTTCCCGCGTGCGCGCGGTGAGCGTTGTGTGGAACCGGTTGGCATAATGCGCAGGGCGCACTTTGAGTTTCTTAATCACCATGGTCAACAGACAGTGGAACGTGGTATCAGGACAGGTCGCCATAGTTTGGCCGGGTGCATCGGTTGCCATGCTGCTCGCGACCAGAACGCGGACTGGATTCCGGTGTCCGCCCCGGGGCAGTTCTGTGAGAGCTGCCATAGTTACGCGGCCGTGCGTATCGACTGTTTTTCTTGCCACCGGGCTGTGCCAGAGGCCGATAGGGTAATGGGCAACTGATGGCCGCCGGCGATACAAGTACGCTTCCGAGGCGGGAGTTTCTGGGTCGGGCAAGTGCTCTAGCCGGCCTTGTGGTGTCGTTTGCACCGGGTATGCGCCTGATTGATCTGGCTGCTGCCAAGCCGGATGGTGAAGCGGCTAGCGCCGAGGTGCGATGGGGCATGTTGGTGGATGCAACCCGCTGTGTGTCGGGATGTGACGCCTGCGTCAAAGCCTGCGCGACGGAGCATGGCCTTGAGATGACCGACCGACCAGAGATTGATGCGCAATGGATTCGCAAGGTGGACCTGATCGACGAGAATACTGGAAGAGAGATATCACTGCCGGTGATGTGCCAGCACTGTGAGGATGCGCCGTGTGTTGCTGTGTGTCCCACAGGCGCGTCATTTCGAAGGGAAGACGGCATCGTGTTGGTCAACAAGCACACGTGTATCGGTTGCCGTTACTGCATGATGGCTTGCCCGTATAAGGCACGTTCGTTTATTCACATTAATCTGGTCGGTCAACGCACTCATTCCCCGAGAGGTAAGGGAACGGTCGAAAGTTGTACTTTTTGTGTGCATCGAGTTGATCGTGATCGTGAACCTGCTTGTGTCGAGGCTTGTACAGCGGCGGGCCATCAGGCACTGCTGTTCGGTGATTTGTCAGACAATGAAGGAGAGTTAGCGCACCGGTTGAGTGAGGTGCAGACTCAGCAACTCAGAAGTGACCTTGGGACTAATCCTGGTGTGCACTACCATGGGCTGTGATGAGATAGTTTGATGAATGACACGGACTATCATGTTGCACCGGCGCAAGGATTCTGGGTGTTCGTGCTTATCCTGGTGACAATTGTCATTGCAGCGCTGTGGGCTGCGCATCAGATGGACACCGCTGGCCACGCCATTACAGGAATGAACAATCAGGTGGTTTGGGGCTTGCCGCATGTCTTTGCTGTATTTTTGATTCTGTGTGCATCAGGTGCCCTGAATCCGGCTTCCTTATCGACGGTGTTCGGTCGTACGCGCTATGCACCGATCGCTCGGCTGTCGGGTGTTTTCGCAATTTGCCTGTTGGTTGGTGGTTTGGTAGTGCTGGTATTGGACCTTGGTCGACCCGACCGACTCCAAGTGGCCATCACCACCTATAACTTTCGGTCAATTTTTGCCTGGAATGTATTGGGCTATACCGGCTTCATCGTGATCGTTGGGGTTTATCTGGCGTGTTTCATGGACAACGCTCCTCGCGGTGCTGTCAAGGCGGCAGGTTATGTTGCCTTTGCCTGGCGGGTATTGCTGACCAGTGGAACGGGCGCAATATTCGGCTTCTTGGTCGCTCGTGAAGGATATGATGCGGCTATTCTCGTACCGCTTTTCGTGGCTACCTCGTTTGCTCTTGGCACCGCATTTTTTCTGATTGGCCTGGTGCTTTCATTTCGTTGGAGTGGTCAGGTGCCAGATTCGGAAGTGCTGAAAAAACTGGGACGATTACTTGCAATATTTGTGCTGGTTGTCCTTTACCTGGTGGCGGTCCAAACACTAACCAGCCTTTACGGTGGTCGTCAGCGAGGTGTCGTCGAGTTTCTATTGTTTTCGGGTGGGGTCTATCCAGTTTTGTTCTGGCTGGGTCAAGTGGGCCTTGGCAGTATTTTGCCGTTGATGTTGCTGTATTCCCGTCGCTCGCGCGGGTGTGCTTCGATACTGACAGCGTCTGTCTTGGTCCTGGTCGGGGGCCTTTGCCAGCTTTACGTGCTCATCATTGGTGGCCAGGTTTATCCGCTGCGCATTTTTCCAGGGTATCGTGCGAGCAGCAGTTTTTTCGATGGTGTTGTTACTTACTACGTGCCAAGTTTGTGGGAAGTGCTGCTGGGTGTTGGTGGCGTGGCAATGGCCGTGTTGCTCTGCCTAGTCGCCATGCGAATACTGCCGTTGCTGCCTCGTGCACTGCCCTTAAAGCCAGGCACATTGGTGAGAGATCCATAACGTGCGCCTGCGCCTTTAGTCGCAAGGGATCGTCGCGGCTGGATTTACCATGCATTATTTTCTTATCTCAGCCGCAGGCAAGTCCTCTGGAAAGACAGCGGTCAGTGCTGGGCTTGCCGCTGCACTTTCCCGGCGTGGTATGAAAGTCGCACCGTTCAAAAAGGGTCCGGACTATATTGATCCAATGTGGCTCAGTCAGGCAGCTGGCAGGACTTGTTGGAACCTCGACTTTTTTACAATGGAAAATGATGAGATTAACGCATGTTTTGACCAAGCTCGACAAGGTGCCGATGTCGTGCTGGTCGAAGGAACAAAGGGTTTGCACGACGGTGTCGATGTTAACGGAAAGGACAGTAATGCGGCTTTGGCACACCAGCTTGGTCTGCCAGTTGTTTTAGTGCTCGATGCCCGAGGGATTACTCGGGGTATTGCACCACTACTGCAGGGTACCGCAAGCTTCGATACGACTATTCAGATCGCTGGAGTCATCCTCAATTTTGTCGCTGGCGAACGCCACGAACAAAAATTACGCGCCGCGTTGTCGCGGTATACGGACATTCCTGTGTTGGGGGCGATTCGTCATGATCCCGGTATGGTCATTGGCGAGCGTCACTTAGGGTTGGTGACCGTATCGGAACATACGTATGGCCAAGCGCAGGTGGATCGGATGGCGCAGCTCGTGGAACAGCAAGTAGATATTCCCGAGCTACTGCGGCGCACGGTGATCACTGAAATACCCCCGCGCTCGGTGGTGACTCCATCGCCAACACAGTTAACGGCCAATGTGCGAATTGCCATCGCCAAAGATGCGGCCTTCGGTTTTTATTACCCGGACGATCTCGCTGCATTTGTTCGGGCGGGGGCTGAACTGGTACCGTTCGACACGTTGAATGACGCGCGGTTACCAGCGGTCGACGGGTTGTTTATTGGCGGGGGCTTTCCAGAGTCGTTTATTTCGACATTGGCGGCTAACCAAACATTGCAGCGGGATATTCGAGATTTCATAGAAAACGGTGGACCGTCTTATGCGGAGTGCGGGGGACTCATGTACCTGTGTCGTTCCCTTCGTTGGCACGACGACTATGGTGAGATGGTTGGCGTGATTCCAGCCGATGCGGTGATTGAGAAAAAGCCGGTTGGTCGGGGGTACGCAAGGTTTCAGCCGCGGGAGACCCACCCATGGCCCGGGGTCAATGGTGATGATTGTCCTGCCCATGAGTTTCATTACGCACGACTTGTATCATTACCGAGTGATACGCGTTGGGCTTCATCTGTGACTCGAGGTCACGGAATTGATGGCGAGCACGATGGCATTGTCCATCGCAATCTGCTGGCGGGTTTTCTACATCAACGCCATGGGACTGCTAACCCTTGGGTTGATCGGTTCGTCGATTTTGTTCGGCTTTGCAATTAATCGAGCACAGACCCTGGTTAACGCATGATTTTGATCATTACCCCCAAAGCCGCTGCCCAGGTAGTGCGCGCGGTAGCCGAAGGTGTTGAGGGGCAGCCTGTTCTTCGCGTGGCGGCCAAACGTGACCGTGACGGTTCAATTGACTATGCCATGGGATTTGATGAGCCGCGCGAGGAGGACACGGTTAGTCTGCAACATGGTGTTCGTTTGCTTATCGCGCCGACCAGCATTGAGTTGTTAAACGATACGGTGTTGGATTTTGTTTATATGGAGAACGAGGTAGATCCGCAATTTATTTTTAGAAATCCCAACGATCCAAATGATCAAACGGTGACGTAAAACAGCTGCCATTTTGCTAATGGTGGTTGCGTCATTTGAGAGCCACAACGCATCGCCCTTGAGTGGTCGGACTAGAACATGAACTGCTTTGGCGCTCTGGTGAAACTCAGCCGAGCTCGGGTGTGTGTGCTTCAGGAGTCGAGCTACATCGCCCTTATTGATCACGCCACGATTCGGTTGTGCGCATACCCCGGCTATACGATCTAGGCGCAACGAGTCCGTTGGGCTAGGGCGCGACGAAGAATTCACGCGCATGCTAGAGTGCTTCCAGCACCTGCTGGCAGCGATCACGGGATAGCGCACCTGCCAACTACGCGACCGATTGACTGCGTTACTACGCTGGAAACGATACATGGAGTTTATCGATTTTTCGATCCGCGACACCGATACCATCTTATCGCCCGGATTAGTTATTTTTCGACAGGCGTTGCAGCACAATCTTGATGAGATGATTCGTCAGTCTGGCGGAGTTGCGCGCCTTCGTCCTCATTGCAAGACGCACAAAATGGCTGCGGTGATCAAGTTGCAACTTGAGCGCGGTATTACACGACACAAGTGCGCAACCTTTGCTGAAGCGGAAATGTTGGCGAGTTGTGGCGTAATAGACGTAGTACTCGCGTATCCGCTGGTCGGTCCGAATCTGCGGCGGGCAGTGGAATTCAAAATGGCCTACCCATTAGTAAATTTACGAGTGATTGCCGATCACGAACAGCCGGTGGCTGATCTGGCTTCAGCGATGAAAAAAGCAAACATGGTGGTTGATGTGCTGCTTGATCTCGACAGTGGACAACAGCGCACCGGGTTGCCGCCGGGGGGCCGCGCCATGGCGCTGTACCAGCAGATCTCGAATTCCCCAGGTCTCCGTGCGGGCGGCCTGCATCTTTACGATGGGCAAAATCATCAAACTCATTTAGATGATCGAACCGAGGCAGTGTTGCAGTGTTGGGCACTGGCTGACGCTTTTCGAAATCAACTCGAAAAGAAGGCGCTGCGTGTTCCTAGGATCATTGCTGGGGGTACTGGCACATTTCCAGTTTATGCTGCCATTGACGACTCAGTGCTGGAACTGAGTCCAGGAACCAATACATTTTTTGATGCGGGATATGGTGAGCTCTATCCTGATCTTGATTATGTTCCAGCTTTAAGAATCTTGACGCGTGTCATTAGTCGTCCAACTCATGAGACGTTGACCCTCGATCTGGGTTACAAGGCCTGTGCATCTGATCCTGCGCTATCTAAGCGTTTAGCGTTTCCATCATTGACAGGCCCAGAAGTCATTCTTCAGAACGAAGAGCACCTCGTATTGAAAACACTCGATGCCCACCGGTACCAGCCTGGGGACACCCTGCTAGCGATTCCGGGCCACGTTTGCCCGACCAGCGCCCTGCACAAAGAAGCCTTGGTGATCGATGATGGGCGCATCGTGGATACTTGGCCAGTGTCCGCTCGTGATCGTTGGCTGACTGTCTAACAAGGGAGCATTCAAGACTTGAATGCAGCCAGTTGATGAGAGGATCCGTATTCATAGCGAGATACTGGGTGTTGCTGATGGCAGTACTGGTGGCTATAACAGCAGTCAGCGTGTGGTTGGGGGTGTCCTCGTTATTGCTCCAAATGGTACCGTTGGGTCTGCTGCTAGTCCTATTGGCTATGCTGCTGATGGATCGACGGGGTGCGGCCCCGGATCAGGCACTGGCTCAAGTTCGCCAGTGGGCATCTGAAATTCGCCAAGGTAATTTTTCCGCGCGGTTACCCGCGACAAGTCTCACCGATACGAGCGAACTGTGCGATGACATTAATCGGCTCGCCGAGTGGCTGGAGTCACTGGCCGCTGATCAGGAGGCCCAGCTGCAGCAGCAGCAATCGCGGTTGGTCAGGCATTCTGATCGCCTTCTTCGCTTTGAGGATCGTTCGGCAATAGCCAACGAATTACACGATTCGCTTGCCCAGAGCCTCGCCAGTCTAAAGATGCAGGTGCGGGTGCTCGATGATACGTTGCGTCAGGATAATGAAGTGGCCATCTGGAAAGAGATGGAGAATATTCAGGCCGGCCTCGACGAAGCCAACATTGAATTGCGCGAACTCATTACCTACTTTCGTTTACCGGTGGATGGCAATGGTGTGGTCTCGGCGATCGAGAAAGCGGTATCGCGTTTTCGCCTGACTAGCTCCATCGAAGCGGTACTGCAGAATCACTGGCCCGCAGTTAACTTACCCGTTGAGTATGAGCGGCAAGTACTGCGCATTGTGCAGGAAGGGCTTGCTAACGTGCGTAAGCATTCAGGTGCTGATATGGTGCGTATCCTTCTCAACCAGGTTCATGATGCACGCCGCGTGCTGATCGAGGATGATGGTGTCGGAATGTCGTTAACCCCTGACGAGATGGACAACCACTTTGGCCTTTCTATTATGCAAGAACGTGCCGGTAGTATCGGCGCAACGTTACAGCTTGAAAGCGAACCGGGAGACGGTACTCGAATTATTTTGACTCTACCAATCATGCAAGATAAAGCTTTGGGAGACAGTGTCTGATGCGTGTGATTCTAATCGATGATCATGCGCTTTTTCGCGTGGGTCTGCAGGGGCTGCTGGAGCGACGCGGTATCGATGTGGTGGCAGCGGTTGGTGATCCCGAAGAGGGGATTCGCCTCGCGGCTGCTGAAAAACCGGATTTGTTACTTATTGATTTGCGCATGCCGAAGATGGACGGTCTCTCTGTCTTGCGTCATCTCGCACGTGAACAGATGGCCCTGTCAGCAGTAGTTTTGACAATGAGCCCGGATGAGACTGACCTTGCTACCGCACTGCAACTCGGTGCGCGGGGCTATTTGTTAAAAGACATGGAGCCGGATGAACTGGTTGCTTCTCTGCACAACATTTTGACTGGCAACGTCGCTGTTGCACCTGGACTTACATCGGTGTTGGCCGAACTGGTCAAGCAAGGGCATCCCTCGAGTAAAGACGATCATCAGTGGTTTGATAGTTTGACGCCCCGTGAGTTGGAAATACTCAAGCATCTATCGGAAGGACAGAGCAATAAGGTCATTGCGCAGCGTTTAGAGATTACCGATGGAACAGTCAAACTGCATGTTAAAGCGGTATTGCGAAAGCTCGGCGTACGCTCACGAGTAGAGGCCGCGGTGATGGCGGTCGAAAATGGATTTCGTCGTCACGACGGCGGGACTAAAAAAACCGCTGACTGATCGAGTGATCAACAACGATTATACATAGAGCTTGCTATCGCGCCGTCGCCGCCCTGCTCTTTGAATGACGCGTCCGCGTATCTGCTCAAGGCCGTTGATTGCAAGTGCCGGGTAGTTATCTGCTAGCGCATGCAAGAACCAGTGGCCGTTCAGCATCTTCAGTTGTCGTAGCAGGACTTCCCCCAAATGTTCCGCGACAACGAAACAGCCATCGCTCACAACGCCGGCTGGCTCAACGATGACGATGCAGCCTGCCGGAAACTCGGGGGCCATGCTGGGCCCTAGCACTTGCAGTGCGAAGGACTCGGAGCCATTACAAGCGGTCATGCGGGCTGGAGCTCAGTCACTTGTGCCGTCATTGAGTTGAGCGATCAGTTGATCCAACTGTGAGGGTACGGACGCTGCCAGGATTTTCTCAATCGTAGCTCGTTGGGCGTTGATGTCAGATTCTCGAATTCGTTGTTTTATTTCCGGCAAACTTGAACATTCCATACTGAACTCCCTTAAACCCAGTCCTAGCAACAGGCGTGTGTAGTCCGAATCACCGGCCATTTCTCCGCACATGGAAACAGGGATACCGGCAGTGGCCCCTGCTTGGATAATCTGACGAATCAGTCGCAGGACCGCCGGGTGAAGTGGGTTGTATAGATAGTTTACTTCGTCGTCAATGCGATCAATGGCCAGGGTGTATTGAATTAGGTCGTTGGTCCCGATTGATAGAAAATCCAGTTTCCTCGCAAAGAGATCAGCAGCGATAGCGGCAGCCGGGACCTCAATCATCCCGCCAATGGGTACATCTGATTTGAATGGGACGCCGTCACGCGAAAGTTCATCCTTCACCTCGTCGATAATCATTAAAGTCTGATCTAACTCCGACAGACTCGAGAGCATGGGAATCATAATGGTAGCTTGACCGGTGATCGCAGCTCGAAAAATCGCTCTCAGTTGTGGTTTGAAAAGATCCGGTTCGCGCAGGCAAAGCCGTATCGCACGTAGCCCCAGCGCCGGATTCACGGTGTTTTGGCTATTGCTACGGCCACCGTCCACCTGTTTGTCTGCACCGAGATCGAGGGTGCGGATAGCAACAGGGCCCGGGGAGTGTTTCAGAACCTGGCAGTAAGCGCTGTATTGTTCTGATTCGCTGGGTTGCTGATGAGCATTCATGAATAGAAACTCGGTGCGATACAGCCCGATGCCGTCGGCGCCGGCATCGTGCAGTACATCAAGGTCCTCTGGCAATTCAACATTGGCAAGAAGACGAACGATACGACCATCCTGCGTTTGCGCTTTTTCTTTCTGCAGTGATTGGAGCGAAAGTGTTCGCGCCTGCGCTTGATCCCGACGATGTCGGAACTCTGCCAGTAAGGTCTCATCCGGTGCCACCAGAACCGTGTTGTTCGCACCATCGATAACCAGAAGATCGTCGTTACGGATGTAGTCGATGGTGCCGTGCAGGCCCAACACTGCGGGAACACGCAAACTTCTTGCTAGAATGGCAGTGTGAGAAATGGGGCCGCCAAAACGTGTGACAAAGCCAGCCATGTGTCGATGTCGCAACATCACGGTATCGGCGGGAGTGAGATCGGCGGCCACAACAATGTGACCGGCCAGATCATTGGCCAGCCTGTTATCCGCCTGAGTAGGTGTCTGTTGCAATGACAGCAAAATGCGATCAACAACCTGAATGACATCGTTTTGCTTACTGCGCAGATACGAATCTTCAATGCCCTCAAAAAAAGCAATCAACCTCTCGGCATTCAGTTTCAACGCCCATTCCGCGTTCTTCTTTTGTTCGCGAATGGTGTTGATTGGAGCGGTGGCAATCACGGGGTCGTCCAACATCAGTAGATGAACGTCGATAAAGGCCCGCGTCTCCGGCGGGGCATTCAGCGGTAGATTGTCTGCCAGGCGTATCAGCCCCTCTCGCGCATCGTTAACTGCGAAACGTAACCGGGATATTTCGTCATCGATCTGATCGTTTGTTAACAGATGCCGTGAGATTGTTCGCTCAGTGTTGCCGAGAACAACCGCGCGGCCGATAGCGATGTGACGGCCAATACCTGTGCCGAAAAGCGATAGCATTATTCGTGCTCGTCGAAGCGGTCTTCAAACAGGCCGATAATGTCGTGCATTGCGCTTTCTGCGTCTTCGCCTTCGATGGTTATTGTCATGGTTGTGCCCTGTGTCGCAGCAAGCATCATGAGGCCCATGATGCTCTTACCGTCGACAGTTTCGGAGTCGGTACCGATGCGTATCGAGCTGGCATAACGACCTGCAGATTTGACGAGTTTGGCGGAGGCACGAGCATGTAACCCCAATCGGTTGATGACTTCCGTTTGGCGCTCGAGTTTCATTCCGTCGTTGCCTTTGGTTACCGACGTGCCAGACTCAGACGGTCGTTAGGCAATGCGTAATCGGGTTAGGTAAGGAGATTGAAAAGATCATCGCAACTTGTCGCTGCATGAAAATCAGCGCGTCGGGCAGGGTCATCACTCAGTTTGGCTAACCCAGCAAGAATTGCCAGGTGTGTTTCAGTGGCATCTGCAGGCACGACCAGGGCAAGCACGAGTGATACGGGTTCTCCATCAATTGCATCAAAAGACAGGGGTCTGGTCAGTCGAAGAACGGCAGCAGTTGGTGTCTGAATACCGTTCAGTCGCGCATGTGGAATCGCAATGCCGTGACCAATACCCGTGCTGCCCAATCGTTCTCGTTCAACAAGCAGATGAAAAACCGTGTCTTTATTCAGAGAAGAATTTCCTCGGATCAATAACGTTGCGATTTCTTCCATCAGGCGTTTCTTGCTTGAGACAGAGACATTGATGGCCACCTGATCCGGCGTTAGAAGGCCGTGCAAGACCCCGTTAGGGCGACTACTGCCTGATGGATTCAGGTGTGTTGGAATAGACAATCGGTTTTCTCCAGATCGGAAGAGTGAAATGCTTATTAGTCCGACCGTGGGCTTAGGCAATGGTTCCCTTGCTTAAGGCTGGGGCGTTGATTTTGCGTCGTTGACTCGCGGTGAGAATTCGCAGGTCGTTACGGTATTTAGCCACCGTCCGACGAGCGATTTGAATCCCTCTCGTATCCAATGCCTGCGCAATATCCTTATCGCTAAGGCGTGTCTCCGATTGCTCGCATTGTATCATTTCGCGGATGTAATTCTTGACCGCTGCGATGGAAATATCGGCACTATTGGTGACGGTGACGTGGCCCGAAAACAACTTTTTGAGAGAAAGCATGCCGCGCGGCGTCAGGATTGTTTTTTGATTAATGGCGCGTGACACGGTGGAGGCGTGGATGTTTAGTGTGGTTGCGATGTCCTTGAGTATTAGTGGTTTAAGCGGTGCTATACGATTTTCAAGGTAATCAGATTGGTGTTCAACGATCGCTCGTCCGATGCCTAGAACGGAGTGATAGCGAAACGCTAGGTTGCGTATCCACCACCGCGCATCTCGAAATTGTTGCTTTAGAAAGTGTTGCGCCTCAGATGACAGATCTGATGGGAAATCATGCCAGTAATTTTCGTTGAGATAGAGTCGATGCTCGTTGGCAGGATGCAGGCGCACATGCCATCCGTTGGTCAGTTGTTCTGCGATGAGGTCGGGCGGACCCACATCCGGTGTTATCGTCTGTTCGATGGTCCCCGGTCGCGGATTGAGTTTGCGCACCAGGCCCGTGGCTAGGTCCAGTTCATGGCTTGAAACGCCAATGGATTTTTGGAGCGTATCGTAGCTGTGCTCTGCCATTAATGGGAGATGATCAGACACGATCGTTAAGGCGATATCCAGAGCCGCTGGTGGAGTAACTCGTTGTGCTTCTAACTGTAATAACAGACATTCCCTAAGATCTCGAGCACCGACCCCGACTGGTTCAAGCTGTTGTATGTGTTGTAGACAGCGTTCGAATATGTCCTCGGTGAGCGATGTGGGTAAGTTGAGGGTCTCTTGGACATCACTGAATGAGTCAGCGAGATAGCCCCGTTCGTCGAGACAATCGATAAGCGCCTCTGTGACTATTTGTTCAAGCCTATCGAGATTGTGTATTGATAGTTGCCGTTTCAGGCGTTCGCTTAAGGTTTCGTTTGCCGCAATCATATCCAGCATACTTACTGGTACAAGTGTGTTCCCCGATCGCTCGTCGAGCGACAGATTGTCGTGCTCGAGAAATGGATTACCCTCGACTACTGCGCTTAGCTCGTTTCGTAGAGCCAATGAAGCGCATTGCAGTATGCGAAGCGACTGTTGCAGTCTAGGCGTAGGACGCAGGCGCTGACTGTGCCTGAGTTGGAGACGCTGTTTCATGCGGATCGGGTTGAACCGTTGATATCAGAACATAGGGGGTCTAAAGTTGGAATTCCTGCCCAAGGTATTTGGTGCGAACGCTGTTGTTCTTGAGAATGTCGCTAGGACTTCCGGCCGCCAATACCATTCCATCAGCGATGATGTAAGCGCGATCACAGATACTCAAGGCCTCGCGGACGTTGTGATCAGTGATGAGGACCCCAATACCTGCTTCGCGGAGCTGTGTTATGGCGTTCCGGATATCGCCGATGGAGATGGGATCAATACCAGCGAACGGCTCGTCGAGCAACATGAATAAAGGCTTGAGAACGACGGCACGGGCAATTTCGACTCGGCGACGTTCACCGCCTGACAGCGTCGCGCCTTTGCTGTTACGTTTGTGGGCAATACCAAAGTCAGCCAAGATCTTGTCAGCACGGTGTTGACGTTCTTGTGCCGTTAATGCCGATAAGACTTCGAGGACTGCCAGCAAGTTCTCCTCCACAGTCAGCCGGCGAAAGATAGAGGGCTCTTGCGGTAGATAGCCGATGCCAAGGCGCGCGCGCTGATGCATGGGTAGATGCGTGACGTTTTGTCCATTGAGTACGATAGAACCTTCGTCGGGCCGAAGCAGGCCACAGATCAGGTCAAAACAGGTTGTTTTTCCTGCACCGTTCGGCCCCAGCAAGCCGACGATTTCTCCGCCGTTGAGGGCCATGTCCACATGGTTAACCACGGCTAGCTTGTTGAAGTTCTTGACGAGCCCCTGTGTTTTGAGTGTCGTCAAGGTTGATCGCTCCATTGTTGTCAGTAAATTGGTGTGCGTAACGGTATGCGAGCACACTTTTATCTAGTCTGCGGTGGAAATCGGTAGTTGCGCTGATTCAATACAAGGATTTATTTCGGGGCTGCTGCCGCTCGGATTTTGCCTGCCAGGACCCAAGCAGGGACCTTCATAGGCAGGTCAATTGCGCTCCAAAGGCCTCGCTGATCGATGATGTTGACCTGGTCTCCCTGATTGAGAAAACCGACCACTACGGACGTTGGGTCTGTTGAGGGCTTGGTGCGAATTCGAATACCGTTCGCCTGCACTGAAGAGTGGCCGCCCGTTTTCGTTAAGTATTTTCCATAAACCCACAGTTGGAGTGTGCCTGACGGAGGGATGACCCTGACCCAATCCTGGGCCCGAGAGTGTACGACGATGGGCGTATTCGGGGAAAACTGGCCAATTGCCAAACTGTCAACTGAGGGTTGAGCGTACACGACGCTGGGGCTGATGATCACATAACTGGACGCGGGGGAATCCTCTGCGGTGCCGACCGGTTTTCTGTCCAGCGCATCGGGGCGCACGACTATCCGCGCGCGTGTGGTCGTGGCTGAACTGGATTTGACGGAGGATGCGCCGCTCGGGGTCTTTGGCGCTAGGATGGTTTGAGTGACTGAATTGCTGTTGCCGCGGACTCGGAGTTTGCCAGAGCGGAGATCATAAACAATGATTTCCCCATAGACCGTATCTTGTTGCTGTTGAAGGCTTGCCCCACCGAGTAGAGTCACTACGTTTTTGACCTCGTCTAGTTCAATCGTTTCGCCCTTACCGACCACGTCGTGGTTTTTTCCAACAGGTCGTTGACGAAATCTGGCCGGTTTGGCCGGTTGCTTTGCCGCCTTACCGTCAGCATGGGTCGCGGCGGTTGTGCCGTTAATCCCCCGAACAACTCCGGTGAGGTCTTTACCAGAGACGCCTGAATAAGAAATGTCCTCATCTTCAATC